>JAEEGJ010003085.1_pt1 | contig 68796 bp, 77 predicted proteins | sample 8958761 | NCBI WGS metagenome assembly JAEEGJ01 (sample SAMN16246546, study PRJNA631951) | gut metagenome | biome: gut microbiome; feature: rumen; material: RS-attached | host: Bos | place: Iran: Karaj | collected 2018-10 | reverse complement strand
ATGTCGCTTCCATATCCCTCACGATACTTTTCGTAGATTTCTTTCTTCAATTCAAAACTATATTTCATATTAAAACCCCCGAAGTTTGTTCAACTTCAGGGGTTCACTTCATAATGACAGCCTCTTTTCATTCCAATTCAAACCACTGGTCCATTCCGGCACCGAGCCTGTCGTTAGGCCGCACCTCAAAGCCGAATTTCTCATAGAACGGCTCCTTGCCCAGAGCTGCCATAAGGCACATCTTTACCTTATAACCGGGCTTCATGTCATCCTTAACACGCTTGATCGCGCACTCTACGAGATGTCTTCCTATTCCCTGTCCCTGATAATCAGGATCGACTATAACGTCCGACAGGAACGCAATATAACCTCCGTCCCACAGGAGCCTGACAACTCCGATCGCTTTATCGTCATCTCTGACACATACGATCATGTAAGAATTATCGATTCCCGCCTGCGCTTCTTCGAGCGGAAATTCGCGCCAGTTTACGCGTCTTCTTAATTCCATGTATTCTTCTGCAGTTATACTGTCTGTATATCTGATCATAAAAAACCTCTGCTTCAGCTTAATTGAACTTCAAAAAACTTATCCGTCTCTTGCGCATGTCATGCTGCTCCTATGCTCTCGTCATAAAATTCCACTACTTCAGAAAGAAGTTCCGGAGATTTTGTAAGTATCGAGCTGTGTCCCCTGTCTGTATATCTTACGAAAGCAAAATCAGGATCATCTGCATATTCAGCGTAGTAAATATCGTATCCGTAAATTATCGGAACAGTTGTGTCATCCTCGCTGTGAACGATCATTACCTTTGCATCTGAATTCTTGAAACCGTCCATTGAAGTGAGCGTTGCGTAATCACCGAACTTCAGACGTTCATACAGATCAAGATACGGGAGCATGACGTTGATCACGGAACCTATCATCTGATGTCCCTGTGCATCCAGCAGATCAGATGATCTGTTAAAACCTGATACTGAGCATACGGCCTTAACTTCCGGGTGGAAATTCAGAACATTAGCAACACTGTAACCGCCCCAGCTGTGGCCGAACAAAACAATCGGCAGGCCTGTAAACTCAGGCTGGTTCTCAACAAATGTGATGGTGTAATCAAGATCAATTACACCCTGAGGCAGACCGTTGATCGCAACTCCGCCGCTCTCGTCATTACCCGTTACATCGTAAGCAAAAACATAATATCCGTAGTTGGTGAAATACTGAAAAAAATCCATATACGAATTATGTCCCGCACCAATGCCGTGGGCGAAAATCACTATACCTTTTATATCCTGATCCTCACGGTAATAGTTATATCCAACGATGGTCTGCCCCTCATTGGAAGTATACTCATACCTGTCTCTCTTGAGACCGTCAAATGAAGAACAAGACTGTCTCACATAATCCGGTGTCGAATACCTTATGCCGAAGACAGTGCCATAAAGCAGCAGACTGAATCCGGGTATGAATATCAGAACTATCGCAAGCAGAATTGCGACAACGATAATTACAGTTTTCTTTATGGATTTACCACTCTTGCTGCTCATAGATCTATTCCCCTATCTCAAAATCATTATATCCACCCGCACATTATAACACTTGTGAAAAAAGCGGCAGAAACAGCTTCTGCCGCCTTATTTTCCTACTTCTCAGTGACTGCCAGTAAATGTCCTGACAGACCGATTATCTCCTCATGCTCATCCAGGAGTCTCACTGTATTCATGAGAGCTTCTCTGGTTGTCTCATTTTCCCACACGGCATCAAGATCATGAACGAGCCACGCACCGCCCATTATTCCATGCACTCTGGCATCACCAAATCCACCGTTACCAAGTTCTTCCCTGAGCGCCTTCGCCGAATGGAAATGCGCGCTGGCAATTCCGGAATAAACTGTGTTGTCAGGATTAACATGACATCCGTCATCTAATTCCCGCTCGATCATGTGAATGAAATTCTCATCTTCGAGCCAACGGTGTCCGCCCTCTACAAACGGCTCATATACCGTAATGTTATGAAGCAGACACGAGAAAGGCGTAAGCGCTGCCGCATACAGTTTTCCACCCGGTTTGAGCATACGGAAACATTCACTTATTGCCTTTGCTCTCTCGTTATAATCAGTGATGTGATACAGAGGTCCCATGAGGAGTATGGCGTCTGCGCTTGAGTCTCCTCTCGGCACGGAACGCGCGTCACATACTTCAGCTGATTTAAGTCTGCAGCCGGGATATTCCTCACTCAGCCATCCGCTCATTTCAATGTTCTTCTCAAACAGATCGAAGAGATGAACCTCATATCCGAGTGACGCGAGCCACCATGAATATTCACCGTATGCTCCTCCGATATCAAATATCACCGCAGGCGGTTTGGGGAGTGTCTCCAAAAGTATTTCTTTTGTCCTCTCAAACTCAATTCTTCCTATACCTGTTCTGAGTCTGTTGAATTCTCTGCCGGCAGTGTAATATGCCGGAACTGAACTGTCTATTGCATTCATAAAAATCTCCTTTCGAAATTAAAAACTGCTGGTCTTCTTCCGTTTTCTGCTGGTCCTGTTCTGACATAACTCTGCCTCCTTTCCCTGGGTGAAATAAAAAACGGTCAGTGCTTTTTTGAGCTACTGACCGTTTGTGATCTAAATTAATTTAGTACGCGACAAAACATAAGCTAGAAGCCCTATTTGGCATTGGCCTGCTGCTGATCTAAAGTCATTGATCTAATAGATCTGAGCATTATCACGTACCTCCGTTGTTTTTCGGAATTATATGTAATTAAACAAATGAAGTCAACAGGATTTTTATGCTTTGGGGAGCCAATCCTTTATTGCCTTTTCCATCTCCGGCAGATATCCGTCGTAGCAGTGTGTGGAACCATCGATCTCAACATATGTGCAGTTCTTATAACGCTTTGCAGCATACCTCGCTGACTCCATCAGTTCAGGATAATCGTTATTGCCCTGAACGATCAGAACGGGGCCCTTAAACCTGTCAATAGCATCTTCGATGTGAATCATCTGGGCTATTCTGACATAGTTGTCTCCGAGCATTTTTCCGGGACGGACTTCAAGTTCTTCAGGCATGTTATCCGGATCAAAATCGATTCCCAAAAGCGAGCCTTTTCTTGAGAATTCCGGAATCATTGCCGCAGGTGCCAACTCGATTATTCCCTTTACGATCTCATGCTTCATACCGCCTGCAAGCATTACGTTCAGGCCGCCCTGCGAGTGACCGCACAGGTAGATATCTGTCACAAAATCAAAGCTCCTGGCATATTCGATCACTGCGATCGCATTGCTGATCCACTTAAACAATGTGTGGTCTTTGAAAGCACCTTCACTCTGTCCGTGACCATACATCTCTGCACGGAGCGTCGCATATCCATGCTCTCTGCAAGCCTTCGCAGCTGCAACAATGTGGTCCTCTTCCATGTGTCCGGTAAATCCGTGGATGACGATCACCAGCGGCATTTTATCTGGTGCATTCTCAGGCTTTTCCAATTCAACATGAAGTTTGATTCCGTCGTCAGAAATATACATATGATCTCCCTTCTTATCTGCTGATACCGATCTCTTTATAGATCTTTTCGATGAACGGTGATTTATGTTCAATGTAACTGTCGATGTCATAAGGATACAGTTTTGCACCCTCGAGTTTTACCCTGCTGTATTCTTCAACCGCCTCCGGATGAGTGCGCAGATAATCCCTGAATGACATGTGTCTTTTAAGTTCGGAAGCATCTTTTGAACAGACATACAGATGATGGTTTCGCAAGTGCTCTTTGCCTTCGTAATCAAATGCTTCGCGGCCGGGAATTCCCTTGTCACCCTCATGCGAATATCCGATTTTTGCAAGCTGGTTTTTAACTCCTTCGAAGTCATCCATACTCTCAATGACAACATCGATATCGATTATGGGTTTTGCATAAAGGCCCGGAACAGAAGTGCTTCCGACATGTTCTATGCTCATGACTATGCCGTCAAGGACCTCTGACAGTTCTGCCCTGATATCTTCGAAATCTTTTTTCCAAGCCTCATCGTAAGGCACAACCACAACGTGTCTTGTACCCATCAGTTATCGCCCTTATAGTATTTGTGTTCTTTGGCTTTGGAGATGAAATCAGAGAGCTTGCCATTGCTGATTATTTCATTATAAATCTCGCGTCCTGCAAAAGGTTCAGTGATCTGCTCCAGTGTCTGTGATTCGTAAAAATCCTTGTTGAGAGGATATTCGTTTGAGGCATTCAATACGCTGCCTCTCGAGGGAACAGACGAATAGATTTCTTCCTTGATAAGAACACTTCCATCACGTTTAAACATAAGAGTCAGTTTCGTTCCTTCACCGTCTGCGTTTCTACCCAGATTATTCTCTGCAAACACAAGATCCATCGGTCTGAAATGAACACCGTAAGAGTTTGCAAACATCTCAGCGTATGAACCGAATGTACCGCGGATGAGTGTATCGTTCGCCCTGAACAAACGGTGCAGCTCAGGTGTCATGTCGATCTGCTCGATCGAATCCGGAAGTATGAGTTCCTTAAGCGTTTTCAGTTTCACAAGGAATGCCGGATCTACACCCGTGAAACCATATTCCATGCCGCGTGCGAGAGTATCTCTGAACAGTAACGAGATCTCTTTGGGGAAGCAGTCATTCTCCTGCCTGTATTCATCGAAGATCGTATCGGGTTTGTGGTAATCCTGCAGATCTTTCTCGCAGAGTATTTCCTCTCCGAAAGCAAAGAGCGACAGCTCATATTCACAGTCCAGATCGTATCGGCGGTCAAGTACACTCATATCTTTATCTTGCCCTTTCATGAGGTTAAAGATACCGATATTATACCAATCTGTATTAAGTTAATGGGGATTACAGTTTACCGGCACTCCAGGAAGCGCTCTTCTTCTCCAGCGCAAATTCCTGACATGAACAGCGCTTCCCTTTTGCCGTTGTCAGTATAACATTAGGCCCCTGATAAATATGTGGGAATGGTGCGTGAAAACTGTGTCAAATCACTGACATAACGTTTGATAATCAAAGAAAACAAGGCGTTTCAGTCACCTTCTGTTTCCTTCTTATACTCGTCCAGAAATGATGTCATCATGAGCTGACGTTCCTTTGCCATCGCCTTAGCCTCATCCGTATTAAGGATGTTCTCAAGAAGCAGGAGCTTGTCATAAAAATGCTGAATCGAGTCATCCAGACTCCTTCCGGCTTTGCCGCCATAAGCAAAAGTTCTGGCAATTCCGATCGCGCCCATGGCATCGAGGCGGTCGCTGTCCTGAACGATCCGGCCCTCCAAAGTTGAAGGAACGGTATCCTTGTTCTTACTGAACGAAACCGAGTTGATAACTTCGCAGATCAGGTCGGTTTCAGCCTGATTAACATTGTTACAATCCAGGAAATACCGGGCATTCGCGTTATTCTCGGTATTGAACAGTTTGTGGTCATCTGCATCGTGCAAAAGCGCTCCAAGAGCAACAATAAGCTTGTTGCAGTCAGGGTAGGAGTCCGCGATTTTCATCGCCGTACGGTAAACGCGCATGGTGTGATCGAGATCATGACCGTCCGAATTACCGTTGAAAAGTCCGGTAATGTACTCGACAGCTTTAGAAATGATCTGTTCGTTATCCATATTCCACCTGCGATAAAAATTCCTGGTCCATTATAACATCAGGCCTGCCCGGATTATCCGGACAGGCCTGAAATATAATGTATATTGTCTAAAAATTAAGTGGTTAAATTACTGATCCTGAACGTCGAATACAAGGTACTTGCCGTTAAATACAGCGTAATTGATATTTAACTCACCATAGTTCTCGTTGTTGAACTTTGTGCTGACAAACCAATGGTCGCCACTGATATCGCTGTCATCAATCTTGTCAAATTCAAATTCAGGAGCTGTTGTCTCTTCCCAATCATATTCGAAGAAAAGATTCTTTGAACCTTCCTCGTTGAGGCAAACGAAGCCTCTGTATCTCTTATCGCTGGGTCCCAAACCGTTTGTTCCGTCAGTATAAGTGATCTGCTCATACTCAACGCTGTCGAAGTTGGATACACCATCCATGTAATTGTTCATAATAGAAGCATCTTTGAAAAGCTTTACTTCCTTTGTAGACTGGCTGCAGCCTGAGAAAGCACTGATTGCAACAACTGATACAGCCATAACCGAGAGTGTCTTTAAACTAATCTTACCCATAACATTCACCTTCCTTAAACAATAGGTCAGATTATAAAGACTCTAAATAAAAGTAGACAGAGTACAATACGACTCAAATTTCCGGGTGTTTTGAGCCGTATTCTGTTATCTCTGTCAATTAATGCTAAAAAATCTGATATTTATGTCTGATGAACATCAAAAACCAGATGTTCGCCGTCAAAGACCGCATAATAAACGCTAAGGGTCTTGAAGTTATCCTTGCAGAAGGCGTCACTCTTATACCAGGGACCTTCACCAAGAACGCTGTCATCTACTTCGTCAAACTCGAATTCGGGCTTGTCGGTTTCAGTCCACTCGTATTCTTCCTTGAGTCTCTTGGCTTCGTCCGCTGTAAGATATACGATTCCTCTGTATCTGCTCTCATGAGGTCCCAAACCATCTGTCAGACCATAAGTAAATACGACCTGCTCGTACTCGACCTTATCGTAATCCGTAATGGTAGTGATGTATTGCTCCATAACCCAAGAGTCGGTATACAGCTTGACTTGCTTTGAAGGTTCGCCGCGGTCTCCGTCTCTGTCACCTGTGAGGTCTTCAACGCGGTCAGTGTCACGGCCGCCGGTACGTCCGTCGCCGTTTCTGTCAAACGTACATCCCGCGAATGAGCTGAGAGTAGCAACAGTTAAGACTAAAGCGCCTATCTTCTTAATTCCAATCTTTCCCATAGTTCTATCCCTTCGAACAATTGAATTACGGTCAGAATTATAAAGAAAACGTCCGTATGGCAACAGTAGCGATTTTAGTCAAATTTATGGTAATTAGTATAGTTTCTTCCCTTTCGCACAGTATTTATACGGAGATCAGACTTTCACAAAATAGTTACATGTACGATACAGCATGGATAATCTTTAAGCTCCGTAATTACCTATAATGTTAATATCGAAAAGCGAAAGGAGTATTGACCATGGCAGACATTAATGATTTAAATGAACTTAATCTTGAAGAGCTCGAGGCAATCAATGGCGGTGCGATCACACCCCAGCAGTTTGAGGAATGGGCTACGGTTAAGATAGAAGTCTATAATGAACTCCTTGCAGAGTTCAGGGCAGGCGTCGAGGATTGGAAGACAGCTATTGAAAATGTAATTGCAAAGCTTAATATAGATCCTGCTTACATTGTTTTGGCAAAGCTCCTGGCTCAGGAAGCATGGAAGAAATTCATGGTAAGTATCTAATAATCATATATATTCGGGTGACAGGAACCGGGTCCTATGGGATCCGTTTTTTTGTTTGTAATGGAATCCTCCGCCGAAACACGATTTAAGGATTATTTAAGACTTTAATAACAATAATCTAAAGCATCAAAGGCACTGACGGACTAAAGTAAAGTCAAATATACGGCGGAAGGTAATTAATATGGGTAAGACAAATAGCAATTATGCAAAGTTCCTTTTCCTGTGGGCAGGCGAACTGATCTCATCAGTAGGCGGCGGCCTCACAAGCTTCGGATTGGGTTTATATATCTTCCAGAAAACAGGAAGCGCTGCAGACATGGCATTCCTCACATTGCTGGGATTCCTTCCTGCCCTTATCCTCAGGATCCCCGCAGGCGTTCTGGCTGACAAGTATGACAGAAGACTCCTCATGATGATCGGCGACGGTCTCTCAGGCTTAGGCGTTTTGTTCATCCTGATCTGCATGCTCTCAGGTGACTGCCAGCTGTGGCAGATCTATCTCGGAACAACGATCAGCTCCGTTTTCTCAGCACTCCTAGAACCCTCATATACAGCAACAATTACTGACCTCCTCACAAAAGAGCAGTATTCAAAGGCAAACGGCCTCGTATCCATGGCAGGAAGCGCAAGATATCTTTTCTCACCTGTCATCGCAGGTTTCCTCCTCGCAGTAAGCGACATCAAGCTCATCCTCGTGATCGACATCTGCACATTCTTCCTTACTGTTGCTGCAGCAGCGATCGTAAGACGCAGCATCAAGGTAAATACAAAAACAAATAACGAACCATTCTTTAAGAGCATGAAGACAGGCTGGAGAGCAGTTGCCGGCAACAAGGGTCTCCTCGTTCTGGTAGTCGTATCTTCCCTCATCTGCCTGTTCATGGGCGTCTTCCAGGTATTGGGCGAGCCTTTCGTGCTGTCATTTGCTGATTCAACAACACTCGGAATCGTTGAGACAGCAGCAGCTTCCGGCATGCTCGTTACAAGCATCATCCTCGGAATCAAAGGCATCAAGACACACTTCATCAGAGCTCTGTGGATGGGACTTGCAGTATCCGGAATCGGCATGGCAATGTTTGCCGTTACACAGAACAAGATCATCATTTGCGCATTCGGATTCCTGTTCTTCGCAGCCCTCCCGTTCGCAAACAACAGCCTCGACTACCTCGTAAGAACAAACATCCCTGACGAACTTCAGGGCCGTGCATGGGGCTTCATCGGCTTCATCTCACAGCTCGGATATGTTGTCGCTTACGGACTTTGCGGATTCGTAGCAGACACTATCGGAACCGTTTCAGGCAAAGGTGTCGGAGCAGGTTCATCAATCACGATCATCTTCTCAGGTGCAGCACTCGTAGTCGTAGCACTCACCATGTCAAGAATTAAGTCGATCAGAACACTCGAACAGAGCCAGATCGAAGAAGCAGCTTAAGAGGTAAAGAGATATGCGTTTACAGCCATTCTGTCCGATCAAGAGAATCAATTTATAATTTTTCAGGAAAAATTTACTTTTTAGAAATGTAAGATGTGCACCTCGCGTATATAATTTTAATATTAGTAAGAGCGAGGTGCACATGCCGATCACAGACAACAGATTTAGGATACGTGCGTTACTGGCATCGTTAGTCTTCATAGGTACCATTGCGGCCGGCATTGTTTTGCTGCAGTTAAGACTTGCCGCCGGCAGTCTCCCCATGGCCAGCGTGGTCAACTGTTCAATGGACCTCTTCTTCATGGTATTGGGCTACGTTATCTTCGCCTGCTGTGTTATCGACAGAGCGAAGAACCAGATGAACCTCAACTACTATCTGCTCATGCTCTTCGCATGCTTCTTCGCAAACTTCCTCGATGAATGCGTCTGGATCGTTGACGGCAATCTGAACTTCGTATTTGAGAACCAGCTGGTCAACACCCTGTATTTCATGGGCGCACCGATACTGTCATTCCTGTTTTGGAAATATGTCACCTCATACTTGTCAGTTGAAAACAAACTTCTGAAAAAGATAAATCTCGGAATAACCATAGGTCTCATTGCAGCACTGCTTATTAGGATCACCAACGGATGGACCGGATTCTATTTCTACATCAGACCGGACGGATTCTATGAACGCGGTCCGTTGTACCTGTTATCCAACCTCTACACATTTACTACGCTTACACTGACACTTATTCTGGTTGTCATCGCGGGAAAAAGGAACAGACTTAAGAAGCATCAGGTCATCACCCTGTTTGTCTACGTACTCGTTCCGATCGCAATAAGCATTATCAGTGTTCTGATGTACGGACTGGCACTTACGAGCCCCGCGATCATGCTGATGCTCCTGCTTATGTACTGCAAGCTCAATGTTATACAGAGCAGAGAGAGGGCCGTAACGGACAGTGAACTCCAGACAGCTGCAACCATTCAGGAAGCTATGCTGCCTCACGTGTTCCCTCCCTTCCCGGACAGACGCGAATTCGATCTGTACGCATCCATGACACCTGCAAAGGAAGTCGGCGGTGACTTTTACGATTACTATATGCCGGATGACGATCACCTCGTAATTACGATTGCAGACGTTTCAGGCAAAGGCATTCCTGCCGCCCTCTTCATGATGGTCACTAAAACACTTTTCAAGAACAGAGGTCTTACGGACTTTGATGATTGTGCGAGCATTCTCGAGAGCGTTAACGATCAGATATGCGGCAACAACGATGTCAACATGTTCATCACTCTGTGGATCGGCATACTTACTATATCAACTGGCGAACTGAAGTTTTCAAACGCAGGTCATGAATATCCGGCGATCAAGAGGGCCGGCGGTAAGTTCGAACTGCTCAAGGACCACCACTCACCTCCGATCGGATGCATGGAAGGAATCCCCTATAAGGAGCAGAAGATCCAGCTCAATGCAGGCGATGTCATCTATATCTACACGGATGGTGTTACGGAAGCAACAGACAACAAACAGGAACTGTTCGGAGAGAAGAGATTACTCGAAGCACTCAATCTTCCGGGCGGCGAAAAGATGGCAGATCTGGATAAGAACGTCAGGGAGAGCATTGAAAGATTCATTGCAGGAAACCCGCAATTCGATGACATAACAATGCTCGCCATGAAATATAACGGAAGAAGAAAGAAAAAAGGAGGTCTTGGTCATGAAACAACTAACAGATAAAGTAGATGTTTCATGTCTCGATCAGGTTCTCGCCTTTGCGGATACATTTTTGGAAGAGAACGACTGTCCGATGAAGATACAGATGCAGATCGACATTGCGATAGAAGAGATCTTCGTAAACATAGCGCATTATGCTTATCCATCCGGTGAAGGTGAAGCGGTGATCGGGATTGAAGCAGACACCGAAGCAAAATGCTTCAAGATCACTTTCGAGGATTCGGGAATACCCTACGATCCGTTAAAGAAAGAAGATCCCGACATCACCCTCTCAGCAGATGACAGGCCGATTGGAGGACTCGGAATCTTTATGGTCAAGAAGAGCATGGACGATATGTCTTATGAATACAAGGACAACAAAAACCGTCTTACGATAACAAAAAAATATTAATCATATATCAAGGAGGATCTACTTATGTTAAACATCACAAAGAATGCAAACGGCAGCGACCTCAAGGTCATTCTCGAAGGAAGACTCGACACAACAACAGCTCCCCAGCTCGAAGCTGCGCTTGGTGAAGCTCTCTCCGGTGTTACCGCTCTCACATTCGACTTTGCAAAGCTCGAATACATCTCCAGTGCAGGATTAAGAGTTCTCCTCTCCTCACAGAAGGTAATGAACAAGCAGGGCAAGATGGTCATCTCCAATGCTTCAACAGAAGTTAAGGAGATCTTCGACGTAACCGGTTTCTCCGACATCCTCACAATCGAATAACTGTTAGTTTTTAAACCACGATCTCAAATAACAAAGCCCCGCAGCATATAACTGCGGGGCTTGATTTTTCTTATCAGACTATTTAGTTCAGATTATTCTTCGTAGAACCAAACGTCACCATTCTCATCAACGTTGAATGCCGTGAAGTCTGTCATGAGGTAATCACGGTAAACGTCCTCGATGATGAATGAATACATGAAGTCACCTTCGAAGAGGAGACCGTAAACGAGCTCAAGATCACCCTGAACTGTGAACTCTTCACCCATGTACAATGATTCAGTCATCTCGTCATCAAGAGTATAGCTTGTGTAGAGAGGAACGATCTTGTCGCCGTCCTTGAGCTTCTTGATGTCTCTTGAAGCAGCACCTGCTTCTGTCATACCGTCCCATGCGCCTTCGATCTCGATTGAACCGTCCTCGATAGTCATGCGGATACGGAGGTTTGTCTCCTCACCGTTAAGAAGGATGGGAGATGAGAAGATAACGAACTCATCATTCTTATCAACGATTGTCATTGAGAGGTTCTGACCGTCAGGAAGTGAGAGCCAGTAACCGTCGAACATGTCAGCGAAAGAACCGTTCTCCCAATCACAGTCTACATCGTATGTATCACCGAGAAGGATTACTTCGTTCTCATCAACTACCATGAATACCATAGCGTAAACGTCTGCGCAGTGGTCAAGTGAATACTTTGTAAGTGTGAATCTGAATGTGCCTTCGCTGTCCATTGAAGGAGCACGGAGGAACTGGATGTGCTTACTCTCACCTGTCTGCTCAATGCTGTCAGCATAGTCATAGTGATTTGTCTTAACAGACTTGCTGCGGTAGCAGCCTGTTGACTGGTCGCACTCATAATCGCTGTTCCAGTTCCAGCAGCCGCTGTCATCATAATAGTAGTCATCAGAGTAACCTGCGCCTGTCTGGTTGGAGCATGAATAGTTGTACTGGCTGGCATCAAGATTGCCGTTGCTTACTTCTTCCCACTGCTCGGAAGTAGCATTGTAGTGATAGTATGTGCCGGAATTCTGGTCATAGCAGTAATACTCGTTGTTCTCAACAAAGTAAGAAATTCCGTTCTCTGTATCCTGGTAATAGCTTGCATCCTGCTGAGCTGTCTGGCTACCGTCCTCAGTGTAGTAGATTGAAGCGCTGTAGTCACGACGGTCAATAAACTGCATGTAATAAGGGCTTACACAGATGTCGCTGAATACCTGAAGTTCCTGTGAACCTCCGACCTGGAGCGGGAAGTAAAGTGACAATCCGCATGCGTTCGGATGATCTGCACCGTGAATCTTGTAAACAACTGCTTCGTTAACTGCAGCTCTTACTGCGTCAACATTTGAAGAATATGCACTGCAGCTCTCTGCGAGACCTACAACGTCGAGCATGTTGAAATAACCTTCCTGAGGGTTATTTGAACCGAAGTTCTCTGATGCTTCGATGTTACGGATCATTGTTGAGAGGCTGTCTGCATCCTCACCCTTCTCGTAAATATCCTTTGCAAATGCGTTGAAGCTTGTAACGACATTATCGATCTTGCTGAGGTCGATGCAAGCGAGTGTGCAGCAGTTATAATCTCCTGCATCAATACAGCCCTGATAGAAAGAATCGCAAACGACCTTACCGAGGTCTCCACCGGTAGCACCGGGATTGCTTGCGAGGAAGTTACCTATCTCTACATAGTTCCAGCCTGCACCGGGTTCAACCTCTTCAGAACCGAACATGTATTTGGCATAGTTAGCGAGAATGTTTGCTGATTCGATCGTTCCCATGAGGCACGCGTCGAAACCTACGAATTCCCACTTCTCTGTCATGTGCTGCTGAGCTGTGAGGAGAGCACCATCGATCTCACGGAGAGAAAGAACGTCGTTGTCATGTCTCTCATCAAAGCATACACCCTGGATGGATCCGCCGCCGTGGTTCCAGAGAATTACACCCATGTTATCTGCAGGATAGTTCTGAACACCCCAAACAAGATAATCAGCAAGAGTATCAGGATCGCCCATTGAGAGATCACCTGTCTCGTAAACCTTTGTAATGTCACCGTTCTCAACTACGAAACGTTCAACCTTATCAGCGTCGATCTTCTCGTAATTCCACTGGTTTGCACCACCTGTCTGAACGACAAACTTAACGTTTGCACTCTCAGTAGCGCTGCACATCTCTCCAATGTCGCATACAGCTGCGCCGCCGCCTGATTCGAGATCAGTACCGCAGAGATAAACAAAGATCGTCCATGTTCCGGAAGCACCCATTGCTTCACCGGAGAGTTCAGGACGTGAGATGGACATCTCACCTGTTTCTCTGTCTACTGTCATCTGCATTGTGCTTACATCTGCAGAACGTGTACCGCCGTTGCCGTCGTCAGGAACTGATTCATCTGTTTCCTGGGACTGGTCACCGCCGTCGTCTTCGTACTCTTCTTCATCGCATGAGCAAAGGCCTAAGATCATGGTTCCGGCCAGCGCTGCAGCGAGAAGTTTTTTCCCTAAAAACTTCGCTTTCTTCATAACTACCTCCGAATAATTGAAGTTATTTCACTCAAGTGCCAATTATATCACCTCTATTGTTTTTATTTATTACATTTTCCTTTTTATTTTTATACTAAAAGAGTATTAAACGCTCAACAATTCATACTCTCCGATCCGGCATCTGCAGGTCCGTTTTACACTCCCAGCCCGAAAACCCATTAAATACGGGCACTCCACCGTTGGTTGAGTCCCTGTTTCAGTGGCGTATAGCCCCCTCTCAACCACCGGTTCGTGGTAAAATCTATGCAGTTCACTTATCGTCGTAGGTGAAAGGAGGATCCCTCAAAAATGGATCAGGAGAAAATAGGAAAATTCATATCATCATGCCGAAAGGAAGCAGGTCTTACCCAGGCTGCCCTGGCTGACAAGCTCGGTATCACAGACAGAGCTGTCTCAAAGTGGGAAACCGGCAAGAGCCTTCCTGATGCATCGATCATGATCGAGCTCTGCAATTTGCTCGGTATTACGGTAAACGAACTCCTGACCGGGGAACACATCACTATGGACGATTATAAGAATAAGGCAGAAGCTAACCTTCTCGAGATGCGTCTGAAGGTCGAGCAGAGAGATAAGCTCCTGCTCAAAGTTGAAAAGATCATGATCGGTGTCGCAATCCCGTTTTATGCGGCACTTATTCTGACAGGGGCTTATGTTTGCAAATGTGGTAACATTCTGCTCGGAATCCTTTTGATCGTTATGGCAATCGTTCTGGTAGCCGTATTGGCTGCTACCGGCTTAAGGATCGAACATGAAGCCGGCTACTACGAATGTCCGAACTGCGGCGAGCGTTACCAGCCGACCATGAAAGCAGTCGTCATGGCACCTCACATGGGCACATCCAGAAAGATGACATGCCCTCACTGCGGACAGAAGGGTTATCACAAGAAAGTAGTTTCAAAGAACAAGGAATAAGGGGGATTTATGGAAAACATGGAATTTGGGACAGTAAGCACATCATCAATGCTGCTTATGCTGTTGACGGCAGTTTTAGGAATTGCTCTGCCTCTCATTGCTGCAATTATCTGGTGCAGGAAAAAACATGAGCCTTTTACGACGGTTCTGATCGGCGCGGCAACCTTCCTGCTGTTTGCGATCATTATCGAGAAGCCTCTCCAGTCATGTGTCATCTCATTAGACAGCCCTGTCAGCCAGTTCGTAAACGCAAGACCCGTTCTCTGGGGCATTATCGTAGGCCTCTTCCCCGGCGTATTCGAAGAAACAGGAAGATTCGTCGCTTACAAGACACTTCTGCGCAAGAGAACACAGAGAGAAACAGGTCTGTCACACGGAATCGGCCACGGCGGATTCGAAGCTATGTTTATCCTTGGAATAACATATATCGAGTACTTCGTCTTTGCCATCATGATCAACAGTGGTTCTTTCTACGAACTCATGATAGAACCTATCAAAGATACTCTCACACCGGATGTTGCAGAGCAGATCACAGCCATTGTCGAACAGATTACAACATTTTCAGCTGGGACAATCGGTCTTGCTCTAGTAGACAGATTCCTCGCGGTTCTCTTTCACATCGGCGCATCGATCATGGTATTCTACGCCGTTAAGGACAAGAAAAAATGGTGGCTCTATCCTCTCGCGATCATTATCCACACAGTAATCGACGGACTCTTAGGATTACAGCTGGCAGGTGTTTTCGAGCTGTCGAATACAGTAAACGAGATCATCTTCGGAGCAGAAGCAATCGCAGTATTCTTAGGCGCATTCTTCCTTCTGTATAAAAAAGACAAACCGAAAGAAATCAAATCAGAAACAGTTACCGCTTAAACATCATAAAGCCCGGCTTAAAATTCAAGCCGGGCTTTATTCAATTCGTTTTCGGTTTTGTCCTCTTATGCAGTTGAGTTCGTCTCAACCGCACGTTGTTTGTATTACATCTTCATCAAAGTTATCATTTGGATATGTTCAAGAGCATTACTCACACGTGCACGGTCAGCGCTGTTCTGGATATTCAAACAAACCAAAGGAGGCTTAAACGCAATATGGGTACAACACTTGGTAGGAATATAAAGGCATTTCGTAAGAACAAGGGCTTCACACAGGAAGAGCTCGCTGACCTTCTGAACATCACGCCTCAGGCGATCAGCAAGTGGGAATCAGAATCAGGTCTGCCTGATGTATCTATGCTGATACCTCTGGCACAGGTCCTCGGCGTAAGCACAGACGCACTCTTGGGATACGATTCGATCACAGAAAATGAAGAGATTATCTCCAGAGTAAAAGAAACTGTTACTTCCATAAGAGGCGAAGAAAAAGACAGGGCGAAAGCATCTCTCAAAGTAAGCGAGTATCTCTCAACAGAGACAACACTTAATCCCGGATGCTTCGAGATCATCAAGGATTACGCGGAAGAAACTGCCAACCTCAGCATGTATGCAGACCCTTCCATTGAGAACCGCTTCCCTGACGACCAGGAACACATCCAGACACTCTGCAAGGACGCAATCCGCAAAGGTGTTTATCTGATCAGCCACTGCAATGACAAGATCCTCATCGAGAAAGCGCATAACGCAGTGGCATGGATATACATCCACATGAAGGATTTCGACAATGCACGTGAACACATCAACGTTCTCCCCAGCATCGCCACCGGAAGGGTCAAGGAAAAGATCAGCATGGAACTCACCTTCTTTGAGAGCGGCTTCGAGAAGATGAAGGACGATATCGCTGAAAACTCCGTCCTCCTCTTCGACGCGGTATCAAGTTTCCTCAACACCATCGCCCAGGATTACGGCTGGTACAACATGAACAAAGAAGAAACCTATGAGATCTGCGACTGGTGCGAAGGCATCGTAAAGGCTTTCGCTGCGAGAAGAGAATCCGTCAACATGACGCATTATTTAAGAATCAGAAGAAGCATCGCATTCTTCAAAATGGTTGCCGCCAAAAGACTCGGAGCCAACGAAGAAGCAGAGAAGCTCTACGCTGACTTCGAGCGCGGGATCCAGTCCGAAAACCTGACCGACGATGAAAAGGCCGAAATCATGAGGCTCCTCAACAACGACATCAGTTACTACGCGAGATATACATAATTAAACAGACAAGTAGACCCCTGCCCCTCGAAAGCAAAAGTTCCGGCTTAAGCCTTCGAGGGGCTTATATTTTGCCGTATTCAAAAATATTCGATCCCAATCAAAAATTTCCTGTTGACTTTTATGGTAATTTGTACCATAATACGAGTGGTCAGAGATACCACAGAAGGAGGAACGGGTATGAATACGAAGCGCTCATCACAAGAAGAGCTGGAATTTCTCAAGAAATACGATCCGTCAAGCTTCGAGCGTCCGTCAGTCACTGCTGACATAGTAATCTTCACACTTGATTCCTCAGACGAGCTCTGCATCCTGCTCATCAAGAGAGGCGGACACCCTTTTAAGGATTTCTGGGCGATCCCGGGTGGCTTCCTTCAGGCCGGCAAAGAGTCGATCGACGAAGCGGCAGCCAGAGAGCTTAAGACAGAGACAAACATCGACAACGTTTTCTTGAAGCAGCTCTACACCTTCGGCAATCCCGGCAGAGATCCGAGAACGACAGTTATCTCAGTTGCCTACACTGCCCTGGTACCGAAGCACAAACTCGATATCCACGCAGGTGACGACGCGAAGGATGCCAAACTCTTTAAGATCAAGTACGACATCGACGGACTCGTTTTCACAAACGATGAGCTGACAATAAAAGAGAGTGATCTTGCCTTTGACCACAGCGAGATCATAAAGATGGCGATAACAAGACTCCGTAACCGCATCGACTACGAAGACGACGCATTCAATCTTCTCAAGGACAAGAATGAATTCACCATCTCCGAGCTCAAGAGGATTTACGAGACCATCAAGAACAAATCGCTGGACCTTCCGAATTTCCGCAAGACTTTCCTGAGAGATTATGTAGCAACAGGCAAAGTCGTAGACATCGAGAAGACGGTCATCTCAAAAGGAAAACCGGCAAGGCTCTACAAACTTACTTTAAGGGAATAACCATGGGATAGATACTGATTCTTCGGCGGATAAATCCATGCCGGTGCATAGAAGCTCCTCTATGACACCGGCCCGCCGTTAGATCGGTGATCACGTGGCAGCTATATATAGGGGCGTTCAGCCCGGAGGATTCTTATGACAAACGCAAATAACAGCAACTTAGCTTTATATCTTCTCGGACAGCATGAGAGAAAAGAAATAAACGATGCGCAGTTCCTTCGTGAATTCGGCAAGGTAAGAGTTTACCATTCCACACCTTTCGGTGATCACAAGGACGGCGGTTCGAGATTATTTCTCCTCCCTGCTCCCAACAACACAGCTTACCTGCCCGTCTTCACTACCGAGGAACGCGCAAGGGCATTCTTTGAGAAAGCAGGACGAACGGGATATCTTCTCATGACACCCACCTTCCACGAAGTTCTGGTCACGACAAAGAAGATCAACGACGGAAACGTTCCGGTCAAGATGGGCATTTGCGTTGACCCCGGCCATTACGGAATAACAGTGGAAGTAGACAATCTGGAAGCAGTAATCAAGATCACCAGTTAAGACCCAATCGAGGAAGGCAACATGTACGGCGCAGTATTTGGCGACATCATCGGATCTCATTACGAATGGCACAACGTCAAGTCTGAAGACTTCGAGCTGTTCCCCAGAGATGCGCGGTTCACCGACGATACTGTGCTTACTGTTGCTATCGCTGAAGCGATCCTCAACATGGGAGACAACCCTCCGAGCAAGTGTTACGCGCAGCACATCAAGGCATACTACAACCGTTATCCTGATGCAGGCTTCGGAAATATGTTCAGGAAATGGGCAGCCAGCTCTTCCCTGCAGATCCAGCACAGCTTCGGCAACGGCGCGGCAATGAGAGTATCAGCAATCGGCTGGGCATTCGACGATGAGAAAGAAGTCTTAAACCAGGTCCGTGAGAGCTGCCACTTCACACACAATCACAGAGAAGCGATCGCCTGCGCACAGGCAGTTGCACTTGCAGTTTTCCTCGCACGCAATGGCGCTTCCAAAACAGAAATCAAATCCCATCTCGAGAAAGATTTCAAAATGAAGTTTGAAACGATCGAGAGCTTAAGACCCGATTACAAATTCGACTCCCGCTCTGCATATTCAGTCCCCCCTGCGATCGAAGCATTTTTCGAGACAGACGATTACGAATCCTGCATCAGAAGAGCAATTTCGTTAGGCGGAGACAGCGACACGATAGCAGCAATTGCCGGAGGAATCGCGGAAGCATATTACGGTGAGATACCCGCCCACATCGTAAGCAAAGGAAAGCTTATCTTGGACAGCGGACTTAAAAGAGTACTTAATCAGTTTGAAGAAAAATATAACTTAAGAAAAGAGGTGGCTGATAACAAAATATAAACCCAGAAGCACTGCCAGGAAGATGACATTTACAACAGTAAATGCACCAACGTAGCCGACTGACTTGTCTTTTGCTTTGGGGAGCGCAGCGTGGAACTTGTAAGTGATGAGACTTGCCATACTCGCGATGAGCGTACCCAAACCTCCGAGATTAGTACCGATAATGAGAGCTTCACCATTCTCGGTGAACGCAGAGAGCAAGAGAGCAGCAGGAACGTTGCTGATAATCTGAGACGAAACAATTGCGGTAAGAGCGGGTGACTTCTCGACGATACTTGAGATTACGTTATATACAGCATCTATTCTTCCCATGTTACCTACGAACACGAAGAAGAATACGAATGTAATAAGAAGCGTGTAATCGACACCCTTAAATGCCTTTCGATCCATGATGAGCATTGCGACAGCAAGAACATCAAACGCGATCAGGAAGTGAACAACTCTTAAAACAACGAGTAAGCTCAAAACAAAAAGCACAATGCAGATTGCAACTTTGACAGCAGAGATCTTCTTCTCTTCTTTATCCTTCTCATGCTGGATCTTCATATCTTTGCAGAGGATGAAAACCGCTACAGTAACAAGAATGAGCGAGCACAAAGAATACGGAAGCAGGAGCAGCATGAACGGTCCGATCTCCATCTGGTAGTGTGTAAACAGATAGATATTCTGCGGGTTACCGATAGGCGTCTGCATACTTCCGAGATTAGCTGCGACGGTCATGAGAATCAATGTAAAAGTAAGTGTCTTACGGTCGTCAAATGATTTCATCAGCGCAATCGCGAAAGGCACCAGCGTAACGAGAGTTACATCGTTGGTCAGAACCATTCCGAGGAAGAATGAGAGCCACACGAGAATAAGGGATACCATTCTTGAAGAATGAACTTTCGATAGGAGTTTATTAGTAAGCTTATCGAAGACGCCAAGCAACACGAGCTCGGATACGACGAGCATCATACAGAAAAGAATAGCGAGGACACGGAAATCGACGTAACCGATGTATTCCAAATCCGGATGCACGAAAAAGCAGGATACTACGGCGAGTATTCCTGAGATAAACAAAACCGGGTCTTTCTTTATTCTTTCTAACATAGCGACACGATTGTATACCTCAAGTAGCAAAATCGCAACTTGGGATTGGTTGAGGAGAAAAACATGGTTTTGTACACTGACATCGGAGGTGATAACAAATGAACTTTTCCGATAAATTACAGATCTTGAGAAAGAATAAGGGACTCACGCAGGAAGCCCTGGCTGACAAGCTCGGTGTATCCAGACAGGCAGTTGCCAAGTGGGAAGCCGGCCAGGTCTACCCTGACATCACAAACCTCATCCAGATCAGCGACCTCATGAACGTCAGTGTCGACTATCTCGTAAAGGATCAGGACTGCGCTGTTAACATTAAGACACAGCCCGGAACTGATCTCGATGAACTTATCGGATTCCGCCTTGAAGCAAACGTAAACACCTATGCTGCCTTCAAGAACGAAGTCGATTCCACCAGACCCGCATCTCACGATTTCAGATATGAGAAGGGTCAATACATGTACCACGACACTTATGTCGGCGGTGAGGAATTCGCAGGCGAAGAAGCCGTATGGAAAAACGGCATCACAGTCTACGCGATGAATTACATGGGACGTGTCTTAAGCGACGGTTTCAGCGGCAATTTCCTCAAGGAAGCACTCCGCAAAGCTGACAAGAAAATGCCCTACAGAGGACCAGAGTTCTATCAGTCAGGCGAGTTCACCTACCGCTGCAAGGTCACAGGAGATTTCACCTGGTTCCAGGGATATGAGGAGATCTATTCAGGCGACAACAAGGTTTACGAATGTGTATTCCACGGCGGACTCGTCAGATGAATTTGCCGCAGCTGCCTGATTAAGTATAATGATTACGATTTTTATAAGGGGATAGAAAATGAAGAAAAAGATTATCGCAACTTTGCTTATTCTTGCCAATGTAATGTCATTGGCTTCATGCGCATCTAAACCTAAGACTACCAGTCCGTTCGATGACGACGATGACGACGAAGAAGTTGAAGAAACCGAGAAAGCTTCAAGCATTGAAGAAGGCGTCTTCAACACCGTCGACAAGATCGCCGAATCACTTGCAGATTGCGATTACGAAGAGTTCAAGAAGTATTGCTCTGTTGAACCTGAAACCGTAGGCAAAGCCATGCCTGTCATAGATGAGAGCACGGAGAAAGCTACCAAAGAAGAACTCGTAAAGAACATGATCGCTTCAACGATCACCTACAAGATCGATACAGACAGCTTCGATACAAGCCTCTGGGGCAAAAGCACCGTTGACGTTACCTTCTCATATAAGGATTATCACAAGGTATTCGACATCAAGAACGAGTTCATCAATCCCGGTGACTTCAACACGGTGTTGGGCGACATAACCGACACTGTCGACTTCACTCTTACCCTCGAATTCCAAAAGAACTACAACGAGTTCTACCTGCAGAATTCCGATATTTTTACAGTCCTCTACGATTACAAGGATACCCAGCTCAAGTACATCAGCCTCTTCGACATGGTCGACGACATCTATCTGACCGGTGTCGGTTACGATGAAGAGACCGAGAGCTACTATGCAACGGATACTTTCGAGATCGTACTCGTATTGAATGAGCAGGCCAGCAAATACGTATGGCAGTACAGATACAGAGTCTCCATCGAGACATCTCCCGAATGGACTCACCTCTACCGCTCCGACAAGATCACCGAGCACAACCCCACCGAGATCCATGTCACCTACACTGCCGACCAGATCTTCGAAGACGGATATTATGTCATCCTCTTCTACAATTACTACGACGATCTGATCATCGGAATGGAGTTCGACGTGTACAAGGACACCAAGGAAGTGGTTTTGGCCAAGACTACCGTTGGAACCACTGAAGCCGAGGTCATCGGAGATGGCGATTCAGGCAATTAACATTGTTACAAAACTGACAACCACGAGGGCCGGAGGCGAATAGCTTCCGGCTTTTGTTTTTGGGGTCTGAGTTATCATTTTTAGCGCGAAATACACTGCCCGATGTCCCCCTTGGGAAAAATCCGCAATAGAAAAGGCTGCCCCAAAGGACAGCCTCTAAAACCAGAATTATAAGAACCCTTTACTTCCTGCCAAGGAACTTCGGCAGCAACAGTGATACCAGGAATCCGATAAGAGCATTGAAGACGATTCCGACAGCCATCGCGATCGTAAGCTGGTTGAAGAAAACGCCTACGCCGATTGCAACTGCAGCGGGTGTAAGACCAAAGTACATGAACATCATCTGAAGGATGGTCTTGATGGTCTTTGCTGATTCTCCGGGAATGGAGAGAGCGATAAATGTTCCTACATTCGTTGCGAAGTAGCTGATTGAAAGGATGAACAGGAACCATACAACAACATTCAACGGATTTGTTCCGAGCATTATCGCTGCAATGATCATGGGCACGAGGAGGTCGATTGCCGTAACGGCAAGGCATCCGAGGAGCGAATATGCGATCTTCTCATAATCCTTTGCCGGGATCAGGAGGAAGAATTCGCGGGACGTATCCTCTCTGATCGGGTCGCCCATCGTACGGTAGAAGACCATGATTCCGAGCACTGCCGCAGGAATGGTGAACAGATCGAAGTTCTCAAGACCCGTAACGTATCTCTGTGCAAGGAAAGATACCAGGATCGTAGTTAAGATGTATACGATCATCGTCGTCGAGAAGATCTTGAGCTTAGCGAATCTGAATCTGTTGAATATTGCTTTGTAGAAGAATACGTTAGCGCCGTTACCATAATGGAATCCTTCGCGGTCGAGGGAACCCTTACGCTCCTTGTCACGGATAACTGTTGCACCGTTTGTTGAGCGCTTAGCATTCTCCATTGCCTCTGCCCTCTTCTCTGCTGCAAACATTGCATCTTCGTAGAAGTCAGCCTTCATCTTCCAGATAAAGAAGATTACGAGCGCACATGCAACGATGAAGAGTCCGAGATAGATTGCAGACCACAGATAGTTGCCGATGCAAGCGTTATATGAGAAGCCTCTGAGCCAGCCCCAGAACGGGATCCAGTGTGTTGAAGGGCTTCCGAAGAATCCGAACAATGCAGGGATGATCTCCTGCTTTGTGATAGTGACGTAAGCTGCAAATCCTAGTCCTATAAGTGAATATGCAATGATCAGGATTCTGTTTACGCTCTCAGATGCGCTGTTGAGCTTGGATGTTAATGTGTACAGAGCAACCTGGATCAGTGTGCTGAACATGAGGATCAGCATGTATACAATAACGATCGATATTGCGCCCCATAAGCTCAAACCTGCGTTTATCGTGAGGTTCGGAATCTGATAGAGCATGAACAGCGACAGGATAAAAGATGTTCCGAGTGAGCATGTAAGTCTGAACATCAGTACCGACTGAGGTTTTATCGGCGATGCGAACAGCATCGGCACATCTGCCGGCAGGAAGATCTTGCCGGAGCTCTTTGCATTGATTACGTTCGTTGCAAGAAGCAGAAGGAATATTGCTGAAATAGCGATATCAACGATGTTCTCGCTCTTCAGACCGTACTTCTTTATGGTCCCTTCGAAGAAACCAAATTCAACTTCGCCCTCGAAGATCACATCATCTGAAGATATTTCTTCACCGTCAACGGGTGTCTCAACAGTTGTCTCGGGTTCCTTATCAAGGAATGAGATAACCGTTCCCATGACGCCGCCGATCAGAGCACCTCCGATCATGACGACAAGGAATATCGCAACCCATGTCTTAAGGAGCTTTTTAATCGTATTAAAAAGCGAGTGAGTAACGTAATAGAAAAACAGTCTCATTTTGCTTCTCCTGCCGTCTCACTCTCATCAGCTGCCGAGCTGACTGAATCTTTCTCGATGCCTTCCGTAACTTCGAAGAACAGGTCTTCCAAAGTCTTGCCGCTGCCCTCGATCTCAGAACGTGTTACGTTTGCACGGATCTTACCGCTCTGCATGATGATCGTTCTGTCCCAGAGCATATCGACGCTGTCGATGATGTGTGTTGAAATGAACAGGGTCTTACCTGCCCTGCGCATCTCTTCGATATAGAGCTTGAGTTCTTTAATTGCATGAGGATCGAGACCCAACATAGGCTCGTCCAGGAGGATGATGTCAGGATCAGGCAGGAGGCCAAGGCAGAGGTTGAGCTTCTGCTGCATACCTTTCGAGAGTTCGTCACCGAACTTCTTGCGCTTGTCATCCAATTCAAAACGCTCGAGGAGCATGTTGATGCGGTCCTTGTAATCTGTGAGCTTATAAGCGCGAGCGATGAATTCCATATGCTCAGTAACCGTGAGCGTAGGATAGAGCGAAGGAAGTTCCGGGATGTAACCCAGATACTTACGCGCTTCCGGTGTCTTGTTGTTTACACCGTTAACCGTGATTGAACCCTGGAACTTCAAAAAGCCGATGATGGACTTGATGATTGTACTCTTACCTGCACCGTTAGGTCCGAGCAAAACTGTCAGTGAACCCGGTTCCAATGTGAAAGAAACGTCATCGCATGCAAGGTTTTTACCGTAACGCTTGGTTACGTTCTTAACTTCTAACATAATCAATTACCCCCAATTTTCCTATGGAAAACTACCCATATCGGCAAATATTTTGCCATTCGGGCACTTTTTTATCAATAGAAATCGCACCAAGTTAAGGCTTAGTTAAGGTATGGGACTTATACTCCATGAGTTTTGCCGTATACTCTTTGGCACGCTTGCGCATAACGAAAGTATCGATGAGAATGCATCCAACGTAGCTTACTGCGATCAGGATGCCGAGCAATATCCACATGGCGGGTGTTCCGACGCCGACGAATATGCCCATGAAGTAGAACATCAATACTTCTACCGGAATGAAGAGCGCGAAGAATACAGTAAGGCAGAATATGAATCCTTTTTTCTTCATAAAGTTCGTGAAGAATGAGAACACGAAGCTTACCGAACCCCAGGCGCATAATGCGAACACTTTTAACAGGAACTGCGCTGTCAGATTACCGTCACCGAAGACCGATACGAGTGCTACGCATAATACGAGCCACGCGAAAGAAAACGCTAATGCATTCCTGAATAAAACCAATAATCTTTTAAAATCTTCCATCCTTATCCCTCCAGTCCGATGAGCTTTTTGAGTGCAGCTGCATATCTTCTGGAAATAACTATGACCTCACCGTTCTCCATCGTTGCACGGATGTTGCGGGTGACTTCAGGTCTTAAACTCTTTATCCTGTCGAGGTTAACGATAACGGATTTTGAGCAGCGGAAGAACGTTTTCTCATCAAGGAGTTCCTCTAATTCATAGAGTCTCTTGTCAGCCTGAAAAACGCTGCCTGATGTATAGAGAAAAGTCTTCTTGTCTACTGATTCGATATAAAGTATCTGGCTGATCTCAATGTTATGAGTCTGACCGTTCGATATGCCCGTTATGCGTTCATCGAAACGGCTGATATACCTTTTGAGTCTTTCTGTCTCACCCGTTACTTCTTTGCAGTGGATCTCGACAAATGTACCCGACTCGATATCGTTCTTTACCGTAACTCTCATTGAAGACCTCTTATTCCGGATTATAGGAAACGCCCGGTAAAAACCGGACCGGGCGCTTCCCCTTATTCCACATTATAATCCAGCAGTCTTATTTTTTCGCTTCATTCTTTCTGCATTCAACAAGAAGCAAAGTTGATGTGATTATCTGGCATATGGTTACGAAGACGCACATAACGAATGCGCCGAACACGTTGAAAACAATGAGTGAACCGAGTGTCAGAACGATCGACATAACGAGATATGTCTTGCTCGAATATACCCATGAATAAGGCAGCAGGTGTCCACCGAAAACCATTGCGAAAAGCATTACCATTACTTCAGGATTCTGTGAGAAAGCCCACATGACGATAAGCAGGTAAAGCATCTGGTTCATCGTGCAAAGGAATCCCAACTTGTTGATCGGATTATCTGTCTTTTTGAAGATATCTGCACCGATGATCTTCGAGAAGATAAATGCGAGCGGAATCAGAAGCATCGAGCAGCAGAATGTGAAGAGGTTCTGTGCATACAGTGTGATCGGAAGGATCCTTACCACTGCGATCAGGGCCCAGAGTATTACGGAAGCTAACATAAACGGAGCACCGTTCTTCTGGATCTTCTGATTCTCACGGCGGAGCTCATTGATGTCTGTAGTTGTCTTGATTACTGTTGTATTTGCTGAGTTGATCATTGTCATGTCCTCCTGTGTTTTGAGGTCATTATATCGACCTGAAAAACAGTCTCAATACATTAGAAACCAAGTGGTACATCAGGACATATCAAGCGGTACACAAACAGCTTGAGAGGGCATAAAAAAGCCCTCCGGAGCGTTTCCGAAGGGCTGTCAGTTAGTCTCAGAAATTATTTGATTCCATTATCTCTTTATAGGATTTATGTACCAGCACGATTCCAGCAAGATCCAGGAAAAAACAGAAACACAAAAAGAGTCCGCCTACCATCATTTTCTTCGGACTCTTCTTCTGCTGGATCATGAAAATGATCATGTAGATGATTTCCGGAAGACTCGTGGTCAGCATGATCACATATGTAACTGCCACGCCTAAAATGATAACACCCGGAATGGCAATAAACAGGAACGGATTCATAAGTCCGCTGACCAGGCAGTACCAGCAATATAGATTGATCGCAAAGTACGGGATCATAAGAGTCTTCAATACAACGGTAACCATGGTATTGTCTTTCTCTTTTTTGACTGCTCCGAGGATCGCCATAACCAACGCTGTAATTCCCAGCGCGAAAGCAACTACGAGCAGGAATCCGATCAACGCCCAGTTGAAATCAAAAGTCTGAATTGAGTTCATGATGCCCAGAATGGGAACAAAGATCATGACCTCCATCGCATAGTACATACACATGGAAAGGGCAAGAAAAACCTTGCTCAAAAACATAAAACGGGTAGCCTTCTTCGGCTTATTCTTATCGATTATCTTTCCGTATGTAACCATGCCCTGTTTCTTAATCTTTTATACGCATTCAACTTTGGTCCAGGTTAAATCCATCATATCATTTGTCTGCATATATGCCTTAGTCATATCAGCATCCATCTTTGCTTTTGCAGCATCATCGAAGCAGACCGCATTCTCGTTGCCGTAAGCAGGGAAAGCACGATATGCATCATCATCACTGTCAAAATATGAATATTTAGCTACTACCTGGCCATCTTCATGCTCATATTCTGTAACGAGCAGTCCTACTGTGGCAAGTTCCTTGTTTACACCATCATACAGGTATACACCATCATAGTGAAGTGAGGCTCCGCCTGACCCGCCATGAACAAAATAACCGCCGCCTACATATTCAAGAGATGATCTTGTCCAGCCTGCTGCAACGATCTTGTACCCGTCACCATCAAGAGCAACAATTCCATCGATCCAAATGTGCTCATTGCCGTTGCCATCTATAACTATGCTGCCTAAAACCAGTTCATACTCTCCGTCTTTATCAAAATCGTAAAGAAGATAACTAAAACGATCTCCACGTTCTGATACGATCAGGCCCTGTCCGAGATTCATGTAATCGGATGTATCTACGCCGGGACCGTAATACCATGTTTCAGTATGATCCTTTATTGCTTCCTGATAACCTGCTATGAATTCTTCATAAGGGTTAACAAGAGGCAATGTGCTCTCAGGTGTTGTTTCAGTCGTTGTCTCTTCGGTGGTTGTTTCCTCGGTAGTCTCAGTAACTGTCTCTTCCTCAGTTGTTGTCTCTTCTGTTGTTTCCTCAGTGGGCTTAGCACCTGCACAGGATGCCACAGAAACACTCATGGCAACACAGAGTCCGGCTGATAAAGCCTTTACGGCAATTGATTTCTTCATAGTAATTCCTCTTATCCGTCAAAATAACACGGTTAAGATATCACTACAATTACTGTAAGTAAATTAAAAGCGGTTTGTTAAAGATGCAGCAATTTCCCTGTCTTTGCCGTTCTTAATTATGTATTCAAGTACATTGTTCTTATTAAGAATTTTATCAAGCAGAGGCTTATCAAGTTTCTTCAGAAGATCCGTCATGCTTACCTGAGAATCATTTCTGATAGCCTTTAACAGCCTGGTATCTTCAAGTTTTCGGGCAGCTTCGTTCTTCGGATATCCCTGCCCGAAAGGCTCAGAGAAAAGCTTCGCAATAGTCTGATCCATATTCTCAAAACCGTTCCATGTATATTCCTCTCCAAGAGGCAGTGAAACGGCATTACCGTTATTGATCTGCGCGAAAAGATAAGCATCCTTAGGTGTCGGACAGTATCCGCACAGAACACCCGGCATGTTATTGCAGGCAAGCATCATGCCCTGTCCGGAAGAACAGCCTGTAACTATGAAATCAACAGCTTTACTGGACAGTAAAAGACCAATGAGAATGGATATCTCGATATAACTGTACTTGTTTTCTTCATCCGGAGTGCATCCGAAGTTTATAACATTATAGCCGGCAGCGTGAGCATTTACGCTGCCATATATCAGTTCATTCTTTGCGGCCTGCGAGCTCGCCTGTATAACACCGATGGTCATTTTTGCTTTTACCAATCGTAATACTTTAATTCCATCTCGGTAACAACGCCATCAGTAATGACAACAGAATGAATATCTGCACTGGTAGAATACCATCCGTTGTCATTGGGATATCGTTCATTTTTCGCAGAGAATTCCTTGAAAAAGAATGTATCCGTCATTTTCGCGCCGTTTTCCTCCCAATCAGGAGGCATATCTTCAGGATGTTCATGAGGCTCATAAAGGCTGAAGACCTTGCAGTCCTCCGCCAATGGCAATTCGATGATCACTACATCATCAAGCCAGTATGTCAATCCACACATTAGATAAGCATCGTACGTCAGGCCCTTATGGTTTTCGTATCTGGTAACAGTAAATTCGTCGTTAGTCTCTTTAGATGGTGAACTGACGGGAACCGGACTCCGGTACGACAACTCTTTTTCATCATGACCTCTTACAAAGCCCATGTATCCGATTTCTTCACCTTCAGCCAGTCTTTGTATGGGGAAGTATTCAAACAAAACCGGTTTGCCTATTACAAACACTGCTCTGGTTCCGTCTTCAGACACGCCGATTATCTCGCCCTTATAGTCACCGTCTTCAATACTGTCAGCAAAAGGTGTGGTATAAACCCGTTCTCTACCGTTAACAGTCACTTCGTAATGCGACAGTTTTTCCGTATCTATCAGGAACGGCATTTGTTTTATATCTTCGTAATCCTTGAGTATCATGTAATCGACATACACATCAAACGGAGCTTCCAGCTTATGGATCAGTTCTCCGTTAAGCACCATGAAATAATGTATATCATCTCCGTTGACTGCTGTCAGGACATAGAATTTGTTGTCATCTCTATATTCATGTGTTACCGAGATATTAAATTTATATTCACCCGGAAAAGTTTCCTCGATCTCATCGATCTTATCCATGAAAAGTCTGAATTGATCGGAATTAACATCGCAGTAATCAGCCACTGAACCGCCCAGCGAAGTTGGAGACACACTCTCGATCGGATCTTCATAGCAATCTTCACATTCAGTTAATTCACCAGAATACCTGATTATTTCCGTTGTGGTTTCACCTGCAAGTTCTACTGCTGTCGGTGTCTCTACAGGAGGCACTAATCTCACGCAACCTGCAAGCATCGAGGCAGCAACACAGGCTGCACCGACTACTGCATATGAAGGCAGTTTGGTATTGTGTTTAGGTTCTATCTTCATGAGTCCCCTCCTCTCATGTCTATCGCCATTCCACACACATTATACCATCAAGCGGAAATTCACTCCCACAAGCGGTGATTAATATAGTTCGCAGTTACTCTGCCGTTAGGATCGATCGTAAACTTAGACATGGAACCTGAGCGGCCTTTAAACCTTGCGCCCGCTATATCTTCAAGCTTAAATCTCATGAACATTGCCTGCAGAAAACTCAGTGTGCATCCGTGTGATACGATCAGGATCTTCGCATCGTCGCTCTCAATTATCTGCTCATAAAAAGGATACAGTCTGTTCCACAGATTCCTGTCTGAATCGGCATCATCGAAAGGTCTGTAATCAGGGTCGTATCCGTTTGACGGCTTTTTATGTTCGTCATACCAATCCCACGGCTTGCCGATCTCAAAAGCCTGCTGTCTTCCCTTCTCAGTCAGGGACCAGTTGCCCCATGCGCCTGCATGTCCGTTGATGTGATGTTCTGACTCTGTGTGCTGGACTGTGATAATCGTCTTAGTCATGTTACAGATCCTTATACATCAGTATCTCGTCATGATACGTGCCATCGTCAAACTTAAGCGCATTATGACGTCTTCCTGTAGCTTCAAATCCGCACTTCTCATAAAGTCTTATAGCCTGTTCATTCTCGGCTAAAACCTCGAGATCGACCTGCTTCCATCCGATTTGAGCGGCAAGCTCAGTCATGTAATCGATCATGGCCCTGCCGATTCCCAGGTTCCAGTATTCCTTATAAAGTGCGATTGCCATCGAGCAGCGGTGCTGGATCTTTCTCTTTTCACCAATTCCGTTGATGCTGCCGTTGCCTGCAACCTTGCCGTCAACTATGGCTGCCATCATGATGCAGTACGGATTCTCCAGAAGGCTTGCGAGTATCTCCTTCTCACTGTCCAGTGTAAATTTCACTTCATCCGGATAGCGGAGCAGGAACTCCGTCTCTGCCGAAGTCAGCTTCAGATACTCGATCATGGCCTCTGCATATTCAGGTGAATTAGGTATGAGAAGGCATTTTCTGCCGTCCTTAAGTGTAATTTCTCTGGTTTCAAATTTCATTTCCGTATCCCCTTTCGAGTGTTTTCACACCGATATGGCTATTATACATCTGCTCACTTCGTAATAGGAACAATCATAAAACGCGCGTATATTAGTGCAAATTAATAATTGATAGTACATGCGCCTATTTTTATAATTCGGTGGTTTGAATTTAGCATGGTGAAATATTGAGGGAAACATATGAAAGAATTTAAACCAAAGCTGTTCTCAGTCATGAAGAACTATTCCGGTGCTCAGCTCGTAAAGGACATCGTTGCCGGAATCATCGTAGCCATCATCGCACTGCCTCTGTCCATCGCCCTTGCCATCGCATCAGGCGTAGGTCCTGAAGCAGGTATCTACACAGCAATCGTGGCAGGATTCATCGTATCATTCTTAGGCGGCAGCCGTGTTCAGATCGCAGGTCCTACGGCAGCATTTGCAACCATCGTTGCCGGCATCGTATTGAAGGACGGCATGCAGGGACTTGTCATTGCTACCATCATGGCAGGTGTCATCCTGATCATCATGGGTTTCTGCAGATTCGGAAGCCTCCTCAAATATATCCCTGATCCGATCACAACAGGATTTACAGCAGGCATCGCCGTAACCCTCTTCATCGGTCAGATCAAGGACTTCACCGGTATCAAATACATGAACGGCGAGACACCCATCGAGACAGCCGAGAAGATCAAGGCACTCGTAGTTAATGCCGCAACAACAAATTATCAGGCCGTTCTCATTGGCGCACTCGCACTCGTTATCCTCTGCCTCAGCCAGAAGTTCTTAAAGAAGATCCCGGGTTCATTCATCGCAGTTATCGTTACTGCTGCAATCGTTGAGATCTTCCACCTCGATGTAAATACGATCGGCAAGCAGTTCGAGAATATCCAGGCAGGCCTGCCCATGCTCAGCGTAAACGCTTCAATGTTTACTTTCGAGGCATTCAGAGACCAGCTCACAAACGCGATCACGATCGCATTTCTCGCAGGTGTCGAATCACTCCTCTCTGCAGTCGTTGCAGACAGTATGATCGGTTCAAAGCACCGTCCCAACATGGAGCTCGTTGCTCAGGGTGCTGCAAATATCGCATCAGCATGCTTCGGCGGTATCCCTGCTACAGGTGCCATCGCAAGAACAGCAGCCAACATAAAAAACGGAGGACGCACACCTATCGCAGGTATGGTTCACTCAGTAACACTGCTCCTCGTAGTTGTATTCCTGATGCCTTATGCAAAGCTCATCCCCATGCCCTGCATTGCAGCAATCCTGTTCCAGGTCGCATATAACATGAGCGGCTGGAGAAGATTCGTTAAGCTCATCAAGAGCTCACCTAAGAGCGACATCGTCGTTCTCCTCATCACTTTCGCACTTACGGTAATCTTCGACCTCGTTGTTGCGATCGAAGTAGGCGTTATTCTTGCTGCAGTTCTCTTCATGAAGAGAATGAGTGAGGTTACACAGGTTGAAGGCTGGAAGAATTTCGATCCTGAGAACGATCCCGACAGCATCGACCTCAGAGTTCTCCCCGAGAACACTCTCGTATATGAGATCAACGGACCTATGTTCTTCGCTACGGCAGGCAAGATCCTGCAGATCTCACCAAAGGAAGGAACAAAGGCTCTCGTACTCCGTATGAGAAGCGTAAGCACCATTGACGCAACAGCAATGAAGAATCTTGAGATACTCTTCGACGACTGCCAGGCAAGAGGCGTTCAGCTCATCATGTCACACGTAAATGAGCAGCCCATGAAGGTCATTCGCAAGGCAGGCTTCTACGATAAGCTCGGCGAAGATAATTTCTGCCCCCACATCGATGACGCACTCGCAAGAGCTCAGGTTATCGTAAATACCGCAGCATAATCTGTCTATTCATTATCAATACAAAAACTCCTCTTCATCTAGTGGTGAAGAGGAGTTTTTGTTATAAGGAACTTTCTCAAAATGAGTCAGTTACTTTTTTATTGGGATAGAATAAATTACAAGCGAATGTTTCATTTTTATACCCCCTCGGATGTGAGCACAATGCGGTCTGCGATCTGTTCCATCTGATAAGCATTTATAGTGTTAGAGAATATTGCAAAGTATGCATCATCGCCGACAGTACAGATATATCCGATCTGATCTCCGATCGTAAAAATAACACCATCCTTTACGTCTTTGTGATTCGAATCCGCCTCGGCATCTGCAAGGTATTCTTCATACACATCCTTACTCAAAGTCATTCCGATAGCCTTTGCATTATCCTTCTTAATGTCATCGTAGATGTAAATTGCGCCTCTGGAGAATTCACAGGAATATCCGTCTGAGAGATCCACTGTTGCTTCTATCGTGTTACCTTCCTGATCGAGATATGCGGAAACTGTCTGCTTGTCAGTCTTTTTTGCGGCACATCCTGCAAAGCATGTAAGTCCGAGAACGGAAGCTGATATAACTGTAGTAACTGCGATTGCGATTGTCTTTTTCATTTCTTGTGCCCTCCTTAATCGGCAAGTGTTTGTGTTTGTTTGATGACATCATTATCACCGCCAACCGCATTTGAAACTATGGATAATGTCTTTGGTATATGTTGAAAAAGCAACACACCTGATATGATGTGTTGCTTATTGCGAAAGAATATTCAAAAAAACGAAAAGCAGGTTTTATTTTGTCAGTTCGATAAGTTTTCTTATATGTATTTCAACAGCATCGAAACATGTAACGGGACAATTGTCGCTGTTGAGGATAACAGGCAGCTCTGTGCATCCCAGAATGACACCTTCAATGCCGTTCTCGTCCTTCATTCTGTTAATGATGTCAGTAAGTTCCTTGAGCGTGGACTCCTTAACAATGCCGACTTCAAGTTCCTCTAATATTCTCTTGGCAACGAGTTTTCTGTCTTCTTCTCCGGGCACAAAAACTTCAACACCTGCATTGATCAGGTCCTTTTTCATGTAGTCACGTTCCATCGTGAACATGGTACCGAGAAGTCCGATCTTCTTAATGCCTTTGGATACGACTTCATCACAAACGGCCTTCGGAATACTTACGACAGGCTTATCAAATCTTGCAGCAAGTTCATCGTATACAACATGGCATGTAATGGCTGTGAGTGCAATAACTTCCGCATCGCACTTGGCAAGATAGTTCAGTTTCTCTTCGAGATAGTCTGTAAGATTATCCATCTCATTTCTCTCGACATATCCCCACATTCTTCTGAAGTTAACACTCTCAATGACGATCTCAGGCATGTCTTTGCCGCCTGTCAATCTGTCCATATCTTCGTTGAGTTTCCTGTAATACATCAGTGTGGACTCGGGTCCCGTTCCACCGACTAAACCGATCTTTTTCATATTCCGTCACCTTAACAGTTTTTACGAATTATAACGCAGCCGGCAGAAAAACAAAGGGGTTACTTTTTGAAGCAACCCCTCTTTTATCAGCTCATAAATTCAACAGCTTCTTCTACCGTCTCGAACTTGCCCCTGAACAGCATCATCCTGATCTTCTTTGCCGAATCAAGATTTCTGCAGCTCGCAGGTAACAGATCCTGATGTTCCTTCATGACAGCCAGATTTGCCTGGTTAGCATTCTCGAGCTCTTCTATTCTCTTCCTCATTATCTCGTCGGTCTGAAGTTTGAGCGCGAGTTTTTGCTGGTATTCCTTATTACACTTTCTGTTTCTCAATGCTTTGGCAATGAATACTGAACCAATAAAGTAAATGCCAAAACCAACGAGCATGCAGATGTATAAATCACCTTGTGTCTCTGCCTTGAACAGAAAAGCAAAAGCCATATAGATCATGGTTCCGAACACGGGATACAAAACCAGAAACGGCCAGAAAAATCTGATAAAGGTATAGTTGTAAGATGAATCAACACTTGTTCTGATCTTGCTCTCGAGATTCCTGATCTCGTCGTCGATCTGTGCATTCTGCTCCAACGCGCCAATGTAAGTATCAAGTCTTGCTACGATCTCATTCTTATCCATCTCTTATCCCTCCAAATTAACCTTAACGGCTTCTTCGATAGTCTGAGCTTTGCCCAGTCTCAATGCATTCTTTATTACCTTTGCGGACTCGACATTTCTGCAGACACCCGGCAGGTACATCTCCATCTCATCTATGGCAGATTCCTGCTTTGCCAATTCAGATCCGTAACGCAGTACGACCTTCTCCCTTCTTTCTCTCTCATTCTTAATCTGGATGGAATGCTCTTCAGCCAAAATCTGATTTTTCTTGTTCTGAATGTGCTTTGCGATAACGACGGAAATGAAGATATATACACCTGTAAGTCCAAAAATAAACAGCAATTCCCATCCGTAATCTTTTGCGTCGAAGATGTTATCACCAATCATGCAGAGAAACAGACAGACAAACGTCGCACCAACAAGAAACGGCCATAAGAATCTTCCGATCATATGTCTCCTGTTCGGAACATTAGGAAGCATTTTGACCCTCGTCTGTGCTTCGCACAAACGTGCTCTGGTTTCAGCAATTCCATTCAGCGCTGAGATGTAGTTATCCAGCTTTTTGATTGACTCGTTCTTATCCATGATATCTATCCCTCCCTTCTTACTCCAGGAATATTTTATCACGGATTTTTTACAACTGAATAATTACCTGATACAACTCGGAAATATACGCGATATTTCCGAGTTAGTAAGGTAGCACTATTTTTTGTGAGAAACCGTCGAAAGAACTACGTCAGAACCTGTACTGCATGAAGTTTCCGTTCTTAACAAAACCGAAGTCCGTGTAGAGCAGAACGCCCATGTCAGATGCCGTGATCTGAACAGATCCGCAGCCGTATTTTCTTGCTTCTTCGACAACGCGTGACAACAGTTCTTTTGCAATCCCCATGCGTCTGTATTCAGGATCCGTAAACATGCTCGACAGCAGACCGATCTTACCCGTAGGGCAGCTGAAATAAGGCGGCTTCTCAACGAAAGACATTCCACTGGTTCCGACTATCCTGTCGCCGTCCATTGCAAGCCAAGATACGAAAGTACCATCAGCCATATGCCTGTTGTAGTAATCCTTAAGATTAGGAACAAGATCGATATCTTCAGTAGCGCCTTCTTCGCGTAGCTGCTTAATGCGCATATTGATAAAAGTATCGAGCTGCTCTGATGTAAGTTTCTGATAAGTTAACATCGTTTCCTCCCGGACTTATGCAGCCTCTCTCTGGGCTCTCTTCGCATTCTTGATGAACTTGACAACTGTCATTACGAAGAACACAAAAACGAATATCATGATAGGAGACACAACAAAACTGATCATGGTCGACAGGATCGTAATATTTGCTTCGAGCTTGGGATCTGTCAGAAGCTTATCGCCTCCGATCGTAGTATAGATCGTTCCGAATACAGGTGCGATTCCATACAGCACAAAAAGCGGAACTGCCATCTTTGGCTTATCCTTGAACTTAGGATTTGATATCACAATGATCGTTGCAGCAATCACTATGAAAGCCACGAACACGCAGAAGAACATGTAAAACGGTACTACAGTTCCGTTACCTGCATGTGTGAGATCTCCATACGCACTCATAATCTGGCGCACACTCCAATTCTGCATCATTACGCGTCCTACACCATGAATGATGCTTTTCTGTGCAACTGTCATGACGCTGACAACGATTGCTGCAAGTACTGCGGGAATGATCATTCCGATAACTGTTTTTCTATAGGTCTTATCCATACTTCCTACCCCTCATATTTTTGATAAGAAGTATATCACACCTGTCAAATCTCAATTATCAGAAAATGGATATCGTTATCCTAAATCGAGCCAGATCGCAGGACGGACACCCAGTCCATACGCCGAATCTGAAGAGTGGGTATCTATACTTCCATCACTGTTAACAATATATGCTTCTTTGCCACTGGTATCTCTGAGCCACCAGGCCACGCCCCTGTCATTTTTGTAATAACCCGTTCTGCGGTCCGAGTTATGCTTGAAATAGATCTTTGCTTCTTCACTGCTCAATGAGAAAACTTTACCTGCACCTTCATCAACGATCAGGGCCTTCTCTTTGTCACTGAAATTGATATCGTAATAGACATCATCAAGCCACTCGTTCAGGGAATAAGTCCTGTTTGTGGATTCCAGATAGATATCGTTGTGTTTCACCTGTATTAAACAGAGCTCATTGATTATGAGAATTTTTGAATCTTCAACAGATAAAACCTTCCAGGTATTGTTTACTTCAAAGCCTCCGAAATAGATCGTATCCCCCACCTGTATCTGCTCCGGATGATTAACAAGTTTGTAATAGGAAACTTCTCTTCCTGCTGCAGGGATTATTACTTTGGGAATAAGAAAACAAAGCGCAATTATAAGCACTGCCAAAACAAACAGCAAGATTGCCTTTATTCGTTTTTTCCTGCCTTCAGTTTTACCATCATGGATAAGTCTTTGCCTTATCTCATCCACTCGTTCTTCTGATTTCTTTTCGGAATTCTTGTCTGACATGATAGGCCTCCGAACGGTGAACCCACAGAACAGGACCGGCGTAGAACTACAACCGGTCGCTACATTTTCTTCCCCTAAATTAACGTACTGATTCCTACTACCAAGATTAGAGTAGCAGACTAATATTCGGTTCAATAGGGGACAAATTCAACGTTTATCCCCGTCAAATTGCAAAAATGATGTAAAAAATCAAAGGAAAATCACAAATTAAAAGGGCGGTCTATGAAATTAAGACCGCACCTTTGGGTTATCTGAATTTTTATCAGCAATCCATAAGCTGGATTATCCACTGAGCGTATAGTGTAACTGTCTGTCCTGCTCCGTCGAGGTTTGTGATCTCGGCAATGTCAGCATAGGATTCACCGCTGCCGTCAGGCTTGGTATTCCAACCTGTAAACTTATGGTTCTCGCGGACAAATCCGTTGGGAGATAATGTGACCGTTTCATCCATGTTTACAGTCATGTCTTCCATCAGTCCCATTCCGTTATTTGCTTCAAAACGGATGGTATAAGTTTGGATCTTCCACTGTGCAAAAAGTGTTACTGTCTCACCTGCTTCAGCGAGGTCCTTGACGCTCTCGCCTGCGCTGTAATCATCACCTGTTCCATCCGGTTTTGTATTCCATCCTGTGAAGTCAAAATACTCACGTGTGAATGCGTTTGCTGCAAGATTAACGGATGTTCCAAGATCAACATTCTGTTCACTCATCGAACCTGCTCCGCCGTTGCAGTCGTATCGGATCGTGTATGTCTTTAATCTCCACTGGGCATAGAGTGTAATGGTATTTCCGGAGTTGGTCAGATTCTTAACAGTTGCACTGTTGCCGTAAGCTGCGCCTGTTCCGTCGGGCATTGTATTCCATCCTGCGAAGTCACAGTTAGCCCTTACGAAAGTGTTAGCTGTAAGTTCAGTTTCAGTGCCGCGTTCTACGATCTGATCTGCCATTATTCCGAAGCCTCCATTACCGTTATAACGGATGATGTACGTCTGCTTTTTCCACTGTGCGTACAATGTTGTGGACTCACCGGATTCAGCAAGATCTTTTACGCTTGCCTTGTCAGGGTACGCAGTTCCGGAACCGTCTTCTTCGCTGTTCCAACAAGCGAAAGAATAGTCTTCGCGTGTAAGCGCATTCGCCTGAAGATTTACAACGGCTCCTCTGTTAGCGACCTGATCAGTCATTGAACCTGAACCTCCGTTAGCGTCAAAACGGATGATGTAAGTCTGCATCTTCCACTGTGCAAAAAGTGTTACCTTGCCGCCTGCAGTTTCGAGGTCTTTTACGCTCTGGTGATCCTTATAGAAAATGCCTGTTCCGTCTGCCTTGGTATTCCATCCGGCAAAATCAAAATTGTCACGCTTAAAAGCATTTGCCATGAGTTTAACGGAAGCGTTTCTCTCGACGATCTGATCGTTCATTGTTCCCGTTCCGCCGTTAGCGTAGAAATGGATCGTATAAGCCTGTGCCTTCCACTGTGCAAATAGAGTTAATGTATCTCCTGCATTTGCTGCATCCTTGATGTTTTCTGAATTTGCATATGTCTTTCCCGTACCGTCTGCTTTTGTATTCCAGCAAACGAATGTGTAATCTTCACGGGTAAACATGTTAGCTGATAACATATCAGATTTTGTTCTGAAAACGACCTGATCATTCATCTGACCCTGACCGCCGTTTGCGGAATAATGAACCGTATAGGTGAGTGCTTTCCACTGCGCATATAAAGTTGTTTTTCCGCCTACAACCACCATGTCCTTTACATTAGCCTTATCAGAATAAGTTGTACCTGTTCCGTCAGCTTTGGTATTCCATCCTGCAAAGCTGCACTCCATACGTGTAAAAGCATTTGTCGTAAGCGCAACTGCAGTACCCTGGCTGACTATCTGATCGTTCATCGATCCGGTGCCGCCGTTGGCGTCAAAATGGATCGCGTAAGTTGTTTTGTCTTTCGCATCGTTCTTATCAGCATGAGCCGAAAAATGTACTATCAGGGCTATGCCGGTTCCGACCAATACGAAAAGCATTGCACCAGCCACTATCAATGCGACAGGTGGTGTCCGTAAATTGTTTTTCATATCGAGCCTCCAATAAGTGTTAAATAGTTTTCTGTAGTTTCAAGTTTCTGTTTTCAGAACAGACTGATATTCATCAGGGCCAGTCCCAGAATTATGAATACATGCTTTGTATTCTTCTGTGATAATTCACATTCCATCATCATTACTCTCCTTGTGTTAGTTTTTTGTTTGTCTGATGCAGTCATTATTCCAATTTAAAAGAGCCTGTCCTATGGTTAATTGATACACCACGTGTTGATTAATCAACACATAGGCATTCAAGTGTTGCCGAACAACAAAAAAGTTCCGAACAATGTCCGGAACTTCCTTATAAAAACGATTGAGTTCTATCTTATTTCAACAACCCGATTATCTGCTCTGGTGACGTGACCACGTGTGTCGCAAGACCCTCTGTATCGATACCGTTTTCCCTATTGAGCCAGATGCTTTTTATTCCGATACCGGATGCACCCGCGACATCCGTTTCATACATATCGCCAATATAAAAGATGTCTTCCCTGGTATCACCAGAGTTGTCAGCAAGCGCGTTATTTACTGCATATTCGAACAGTCCTCTGTCAGGTTTTACCCTGCCATAATCAGCACTCGACCAGAGTTTCTTTATGTATTTTCCTATACCGTATCTGTTTAATATTTCCATGAGCGCACCGCCTCTGAAACCGCTGTTTGACAGTACGTACATGGGGATGTTTTTCTGACTGCAAAAACGAAGGAGCTCCTCTACTTTGCTATCCAATTCAAAGTTATTGCAGCGCATCAGAAAGTCTGCTTCTTCAGCAGAACTCATCGTGATCTTTTCGCCGCCAAAGCGCTCGGCAAACATGGGCAGTTCTTCTCTTACAAAAGGAAATTCAATACCTTGTCTATGCTTCGACATAAGCAGATGAAACAGTTCTTCACCGTAACTTTTCATCTCATCGAAAGAACACTTATCCTTGTAATAACCGTTCCAGAATTCTTTGAGTCCGAGATTAAAATCAAGTGTCGTGCTGTTTAGAAGCGTCTCAAAATAATCGAAGATAAGTATCACGTTTTATCTCCCCATTACCCACGCGAAAGCCTTTGCGGTTCTTACGTCTGCGTCTTTAAAATGATTGCCTTCATTCCATTCGAGAACACTGTCAACACCCTGTTCCTGCAAAAGCTTGTATGCTTCACTCATCTTTTCTCCAACGGTTGCCATAACAGGATTACGAGTCTTCTCTTCCCTGTCACCCAGGCTCAGATAAATGCGGCTGCACTTGGGTTTATTATCTTTCAAGTAGTCTGTAAATCCAGGAAACCACATGGATGGAGAAGCGGCTGCAACGCCTTCAAAAATATCAGTCTGACAGGATGCCCACAAAGCAAATAGACCTGCCAGAGAGTATCCTCCGACATAGTATCTCTTTGTCTTATCACCACATATGGGAAGTATTCTATTCAGAGTCTCTGCAGCACCGTTGCCGAAATCTTCCCTGCCGAAAACGGCAGGTGCAGTCCACGGTGACAGTTCCTTATTCCAGTCACTTACCCTTACGGCAACAAGCTTAAATTCTTTATTGGAATATTTATGAATCAGGTCGATCTCGTTCCCGATCAGACCGATGGAATGGTCGTCAACCGGCTGGATCAGGATTATATCGGAATTGGAATTGCCATACTCGATCACGGATCAACCCCAGGAAGATTCCAGATATTCAAATATCTCTTTGATCAAGGCATCTGAAGTGCCGGTATTTTTGCCGGCATTCTGCATTATGCACACGCCTGACCAGTTATCATAAAAGGTAAAAACGCTATCAGCTTCCATTCTGTCCTTAAATATCGGAAACAGAACGGATTCTACACGGCTGATATCGGATTCCTGCAGATTAAAATTCTCGCAAGACAGTTTCCCGCATGCGATTGTATGAAGTTTCCATCCGTTCTCGCTTTTACGGACAAGCACGGTTTAGAATCCTGCTTCGAAGAATGCCTCGTCAATAACAGGCTCGATCTTGAGATAGTCATCCCATGAGAATCCTGTGGACAGGATCTTGGACTCGCCCATCATGTCACTGTAGTCGTTCATGTATTTGTTCTCGTAATAATCCTGAACAAAGAACAGAGCATTATCTGAAACGTCTTCCTGTGTGAAGCACATGTCGCAGTACTTTTTCAGGATATCCATTCCGGTTTTCTCCTGGTTCTTTACTGCCTCGAGCTCTGCTTCCTCAGACTTCTCCTCATGATGGATCTCACCCATGTAGTCATGCTTGATGAGCCATGTAATAAATAATGCAATATGATTGCCTGAATACTCCCAGATGATCTCCTGATCGTCTAATGTTAATTCCTCAGGCTTCTTGCCCGTATTCTCACAATAGATTTTCATAGCAGAATCATACTGCCACTCTGCCTTATCAAGTACCATATATCTCCTCCAAATCAAAACCCCTGAGCTATATAATATAGATCAATCGTTTGGGCGCCCCAAAGCCCAAACAGAGATATTATATCACGATTTGGCATTCTTTGCTTTTTTGAAGTATCCCCGGTAAAAAACAGTCTTCGGCGGCTTGATGGCTATAAGTACTGAATTTATTATGTCAGAGCCCGCAATAAAGGCATTTATCCACGCAATATAGACGAGATAGTCCTTCAGTTCACCCGTCGCAAATATAGAACCTATACCCGCAAATCCGGTCAAACGATCAGGGGCAGTGTCATAAACAGCCAGAAATGCCCCTTGCCCATTTCAACATCAGGAGTAAGCCAAAAATACAGGCCCGAATGACTCAGGTATATGTCACCCTTCCTGAAGACAGTGAGAATATGGATGGACTCATGAACCGGATACACAATGAGGAACACGAGTATCCTGATAAACAGATTGCCTGCCCGGTATCTGTTTGTTCCAATATAACATCTGACTATTATCACCCAAAAATAGATCCGCCAGAGATAACTCTCTGACGGATCAATTATAACAACGTTTTTAAGTTAATTTAACTCAGAAGCAACTCCCGCAATTGCCGCCAGAATGAAAATTCCGAAGTACAGCGCATAAAATGCCCAAAAGATCGTATAACCGATTCCGCCATATGTTGCCGTACGGCTCAGGCATGAACAAACTTTGAGTTTAGGCGTATGAATTCCGCTCTGGCTGATGTATTCCAAAACAGCATTTCTGTTACCTGTACCCAAAAAGATCGCTACGATGCTCGCAATCGGCATGGTTGATAACACACATGCAACAATCGCCTTCGTAAGCAGGCTCTTTGTCTTCTCTGCGTAGTTCGGATCAACGGGCTGCTGCGGCTGCTGAACATAAGGCTGGGCATACTGCGGCTGACCGTATGGTTGGTTGTATTGCGGCTGAGAATAATAATTATTACTGTTTTCCATTATTCTTGTCTCCTTACTATCTCTTATTACCAACTAGGATTATACAACAGAAACGGCCACTATGCTCAAAGTGTTTTCATTACCTTTTCCAGACACTCTTATATATCTCTCTGGTTTCACCCTGATATTCACCTGTGCCTTCGAACTCTTTTTCAAATCCGCACTTCTTAAGTACATGGACCGAAGCAACGTTTTCCAAAAGGCAGATTCCGGAAACTTCCGTTACGGCAAATCTGTCTGCCATTACGGGAAGAAAAGCCTTAACAGCTTCTGTTGCATATCCGTTGCCGGTATACTGCTTTGCAATGTGGTATCCGATCTCCCATGTGCCGTCATCTAACGGTACGAACTGGACGTATCCCAAATTGATGTTGCTGTCTTTGGTCAGCACGGGATAGACAAACGGGCCTTCGGTTCCATCGTAGCAGGACATGAGAAATTCGATCGTCTCCAGAGCTTCCTCCCTGGTCTCGAAAACCTCATCCGGCACAAATCTTCTGTTATCCTCATCCAAAGAATTCTCATGAACGGCCTGAGCCATGTCAGTGTTGAATTCTGTTATTATCAATCGTTCTGTTTCAAGTTTCATATATAATTCCTTCTCTCTTTATTACATTCCTCCTGTTATGCAATATCGTTATCCAAAAGACATTATACACTCTGAATTATTTATATGTGTGGTGAGTAACGGTCATGTGGTCACCGACTGTAATTATTCCGTACAGGTTCCTGCCATACGATACGACAGGGGGCACGAAAGCAATGTCTTCAATTTCATATTTGCCGTACTTATTCGGAATGATATCCTTCATGAGATTTGTAATGCTGAGATCTCTTTTCTTTTTGCCGTAGGACATTATCTCCCTGAAGCGCGACGTAAGCTTGCTGTGATATCCGCCTGATGATTCAAGGCTCAATGTATCGATAAGCGTCGGATCCATTCCGCCGACTATGTGGAGAACGCTGTAACGCACGCGCGGATCGTTAAGCTTCGGTCTCATGAGATCATTAAACTTTCCGGCATTTTCTCCGATCGATTTCTTTTGATCGAATCTGTATTTCACATGAATGCCCGTAGCGTAGTTTCCCATAAGTCTGGAGTCATCCAGACGGCCATCAACAGCAAGTCCGACATCAACGTTAATAGGCATGTCCTTAAGCATTCCGGAAATAAGATATGACGTCAGCGAACAGCCTGCATCTTTGGATTCTTTCTTTATTCTATCCAGAGCATACCTATCGTAAACAGTAACAGTCGTCTGCGTCTCGTGAGTCTTCCAAAACTCATTAAACGCCCTGTCCATATCCTCGAAAGTAAATACCCGTCTTACCTTCGACCATTTTCTGTTCCAAGACTTGATGAAGAGCTCATAGAAATAAGGCAGTTTGCTGTCAGCCGGAAGATTTGAAACTGATAACCTGCCGAAAGGAACCTTCGGCACTGATTCACCGGACAGGATCTTCATAAAAGTCTCAATGAAAAACAGCAAAGATTTTCCGTCACCACCGAGGTGGTGCATCAGGAAAACCAATCCGTCATGAGAATAATAACCACGGATATATTCTCCATCTTCTATCTTAAAACGGATCTTCTCATTTGCATTAATGAGTTCTTCGAAACTCAATTCCGACTCAGTAAAACTACTCCTCGGTGAATCACAGTCAACGTAAAATGCATCGCCGTTTTCTTCAATCACAACTCTAGAATTAAGAATCTCATAGACGCTGACAGCACGATCAAAAGCACGCCTGCACATATCGAACTGAACCGCTGTTTTAAGACGAACGCGCATGGCGATCGTCATGTTCACATCGAACAGATTCTCGCGCTCAGTTTCTATTTTGTATCTCATACGTATTGCCTGATTGCTCGCATCCAATACTTCATGCAGGTCCTGTGCGGAAGAACTTTACTTAAGAAACGCATATAGCGGTAATAGAATGAGCACACGGAAACATCCTTGCCCTTGCGTGCATCCTTGAGTGCTGCGCTTACCACCTGTTCCGCAGTACACATTCCAGGATACTTTATCGCCTTACCATTCTGATCCTTACCAGGCAGCATCTTTGTATCTACCCAGCCGGGACAGACTGCAACACAGGTAATGTCTTCGTTCTCAACATTAAGACTTCTCGTAAATGACAGCAGATATGCTTTGCTCGCAGAATAGAGAGCAATATACGGATTGGGCTGGAATGCAGATGCAGAAGCAATGTTAAGTATGTAAGAACCCTTCGGCATAAACGGAATAGCAGCTCTGCACAGAAGCGTTGCTGCCCTCGCATTGAGATCGAACATGTCGTTGATCTCATCGTATGTGAATTTACTCACGGCAGCCATCTTCGCAACGCCTGCATTATTGACCAGATACTTTATCTGAGGCTTTTCTGATTCTATCCTCTGGCACAGGTTAAGTACTGCATCTTTGTCCGTGAGATCACATACTACGGGGAGTATCTTCTCACCATACTTTTCCTTCAAAACATTTAACTTATTCTCACTTCTGCCGACTGCCCAGACTGTATCTACTTCACTGAGCAATGTCTTTACAAATTCTTCTCCTATATCGCCTGTTGCACCGGTAATTATCGCGATCATTTCTTATCCCTCAACAATACTCTCGACAGATCATCTGAATTGATCATTGTGAACTCAGAAGCATATAAAGATTTAACTGCATAGAGGTAAACAACACCCCAATAGTATTCGGAAAGCTTGCGTGCATTTCCTGATACGACAGTGCCTTCTTTCTGTCCCTCTTTGATTATCTTCTCAGTGATCTTGAAGAAACTGTCATCAGCTTCTCCCTCCAATAGTCTCTGAGTATAAAGTGCAATTCCTGCAGAGAACATCTCATCCTTTTTAAGACTTTTGATAACGTAATCTGACATTACTTTTATCTTCAGATCAGCAGTGATCGGAAGCTTAGTGAGTTTGTTTAATTTATCTGCTCCAGCAACCTTATCAGCTATCTTGAAGATCTCAGCATACAGTTCTTCTTTGGATTTGAAATACAGGTAAATAGTTCCCTGAGCGATGCCGATATTTTTCGACAGCTCGCTTATCTTCGTGCCTGCAAATCCGTTCTTCGCAAAGAATAAAATCGACTTCTTGATTATCAGATTTTTTGTCTCTTCCCTTATTTCCTGACAGCGCTCCTGCGACTTTGGCATGGGCGCCTCCTTTTATGAATGAAAATTTATTCATTCATAAAATAGCACGTTGCCCACAAGCCTGTCAACAACAATCGACTGTGAGAATGCATAATAAAAGGCTGCCTCAAACGAGACAGCCTTGTCAGTAACTCTTTATTATCTATCAGCCCGTGAATGTTCCGGAGATCTTACCGTATGCCAAGATGTTTCCGGTGTTACCTTCGCTGTCAGTATCAAGTCCGGTGATGAAAGATTCAAAGTTCGGATTGTTTGCATTTACACCACCTTTGAGTCTTTCGACAGGTTCCTTGAGAGCTACAACATAGATCTCGTAAATGTGTGTTACGCCTGCCGGCGGCCAGGGGCCTACAAAATCACTTGATGGTGCCCAACCCTGAGGAAGTTCCGTTACTGTAATGCCGTTTGATTTCCAGTGGATAAATCCGCATACGATCATATCAGGAGTATTCATGTCCACCATGTAGATGATGTACTCACCGGCTCCGTCAACAGCTTCCCACTTAAGTTCGGGAGAAACGTTATTTCCTCTGTTTGTGTTGGAGATAACATCAGACCAAACACCATCTACGAGATCTGTCGATGTAACCTCGAACTTCTGATGTCCTGCAAGAAAATCAACTCCCGAATCAGTAATTACAGGAGTGGCTGCCTCCGTCTCTGATTCTGATTCCTGTACTGCTTCCGTTGCAGCAGCTGCAGTTGTCTCTGCCTGAGATGCGGCAGTTTCCACTGTCGTACAGCCTGCGATTCCGGCAACCATGCTTGCGCATAAAAGTGCTGCAATAACCTTCGTGTTTTTCATTCTAAAACCTCCCTACTATCACCCATAGTCTAATCAGACGAAAATTTTTGAATTAGAAAAATCTACACGAATTATAGCACTATCTGCATTTTCACATAGTATATGGACCGACAGGTGTCTCTCCGTCTCTGAATCTGATGTCAGTGTAGTATCCTGAGATCTTGCCGACAGCAATAATGTTTCCGGTATTACCATCAGCATCAACATCAACCTGTCTCATGAATTCATCGAGCTTGGGATTTACTGCATTGATACCGCCCATGACGCGCTTTACGGGTGCCTTGATCGCAACAACATATATGTCGTACTGATGAGTATATCCGTGACCTACATGAGGACCGTTATATTCACTGAGCTTAGGTGCCCATCCACGTGGAAGATTTGTTTTGGTTATACCTGAAGATTTCCAATGCAGGAATCCGTTCGAATTTGCATCCACCATAAATATAACGTACTCAGATGCACCCTCAACTGCTTTCCAGGATAACTCGGGCGATTCATTCTCACCTTCATCAGTATTGGAAATAACATCCGACCAGACGCCATTAACAACATCAGGTGAAGTCACTTCGAAATAATCGTATTCTTCAAAATAAGTGTGATATATGTACTGCTGCGATGGATAAGCATCTTCCCGTGCAGGTTCATCATAAGGTTCTCTCTCAGGTTCAGGAAGAGCCTCCGCTGTTTCAGTAACAGTGGTTTCCGTTTCTGTTTCTGAAGCTGTTGTTGTAAATTCCGTCTGCGTATCACAACCGGCAATGCCGATCAGAAGTGATGAACATATTAATGCTGTAATCAACCTGTGCTTCATGAAGTATTTTTCCTTTCGATTATCTCAAGCAAAGGATATATCAAAAGGAGCGAAAATACTAACAAACTATTTTGTTTATTTGAGGCAAAAACTTTGAAGGCTTTGCGAGGAAGAACATGTATACTCCGCAGATCAGTTTTGCAGCTGCATCAGCATAGCAGATCCATGCGACAGGCATATCCTTGAACACATAACCTGTTACCGCAATTGCGATGCATACGATACCGAGCACTACCATGCTCCATCCGTGAATGAAGAACCATAAGAGGAAATGGATTCCTGTTGCAAGCAATACGCCGAGCCAGATAAGTCTCCAGTTCCATCCCGGAATGAACGGTCCTGCAATGCAGAACATCAGAATGAACAACGCAGCGATGCTGAAGTAGATCATCTTGATCTGGAATTTTGATATAGGTCCCTGCGAAAGCTTTTCTCTGAGTTTCTTATTAACGTTTACTGCAAAAAAGCATGCATAATATCCTGCCAGGAATATAAAAGGATTGACCAGAAAAGATCCTCCGAAAATTACTGATACTATCAGCACGATACCTATAAGCATCAGCCATAATCCGCACTGCTTTTTGTGATTGAATTCAAGTGTCTGTCTCATTACCGTATACCCCGATTTCTTATCTGTTTGTTCGTGGGCTCATTGTAACAAAACAAAAATACCGCGTCTCTTAGAACGCGGTAAGTGGCAAAAATTCAAAGGTGAAATGCAAAACAGGTCCGTGAAATTACTGACCGGCTCTCTTCATTACCAGATATTCTCCGTTAATACTGGTGGAAATCTCATAATAGATAGTGTCTTCATCATCGGGGTTCATGTATATGAACATCAGTTCCTTGTCTTCACCGTCAACAGAAAAGTACGCATTCTGCTCTCTCAAATCAACACACTTAAGATGTTCCGGGTTATAGAATCCTTCTCCATTCCAAATATATCTGCGGTCATCTATTGTGATAACAACTTCCTTGCCTTCAAAAAACTGCAGGTGCTTCATTCTGACTCTACTTACTTCACAGACTAAATACGCAAATCCGGCAACGACCGCATATACAAAAACCATTCCGATACCCACAAGGAACGTAAATCTTTTCTTGCGGAAAAGGAATAATACAACAGCAATAACAATACCCAGGACAGCAAAGCCGAAATACGGAATAAACGACGAAGAAAGATTCACGGCCTTCGCCGTTCCCGTAATGCTCAATATCACTCCGAAAACCAGAACAATACACTCTGCTATCGTAAATCTCGTCCTCATAATCCTATCCCTTGATCAAATTGATGAACTAATTATACACAAATAAGGCCGCACTTACGGCCTTACGTCTCTATCGTTTTCCTCTCAACACGTAAATGAAAGAACACCCTCAGTAACTAGTTGAGCGGAGCGACTGTCCGTACGTTACTGAGGGTGTTCTTTCATATCACCATTTGTCTACTTCCCAGTTCTCGTTCTCCCACATCTTGAGCCTGTCGAGCAATAACATCATGATCATTTCTCTCATGGGCTTAGGGAAAACGTTGAGCTCATTGTTGAGCTGGTCACGCATGACATCGAGGTCATCGTGCAGTGCTCTTACGACTGCTCCTTCACGGTTCTTCGAATCACTCATCTTGAAGTTATTGATCGTCTTCTTGAGGAGCTTGGCTTCGCCGCAATCTGCTGAATTACATCTCGGAGCAGGTTCATCCTCATCGTAGATTGATGATCCGTCACCGAACTCCAATGGTTCTTTCAATTCGATGCCCCAATCTTCAAAGACTGAAGCTGCAACCATGTTGATGATTCCGTAACTCATGTCTTCTGATACATCAAGTTTCTTAACGACTATGTCTTTCGCCTTGACGCCCTTCAAAAGCATGTCAACGAGATCAGCCCTGATCTTAACGCCCAACAGAAAGACCTTCTGGTCATCCAATCTGTGTTTGTCCTCGTCATATACCAGCGGCTCATCTATATATTTCTCCAAATTAAATATCATATCTACCTCCCGATGATCGATAAATCTCTTATTCTCTCCAAAAACTTCCGCATATAAACAGACTAGTTCAACTTTATAACTTTATAGTACCCCCCTCTAATTGCCTTGATATTTACCCGCTGTGAACAATTGGAAAATCGATTTTGAAAACTGTGAACATTAAGGCAAAATTGAAAACAAGAAAAAGGCTGCCTCAGACGAGACAGCCTTATGACTTAAAATACATTATTTTCAGAGTTTCTTCATCATCCAATATGCGTCGCGGTAAGTTCCGTCAGCATATTTCATGTTATCAGGGAAGCGGCCATATTGGACGAAGCCCATCTTCTCATACAGGGCAATGGCATTGTCGTTGCCTGCCATAACGTCAAGTTCTGCCTGCTCATAGCCGGCACCTTGGGCAACACTCAGAACGGATTCCAGGAGCATTCTGCCGATTCCGCAGCCGGTGTATTCCTCATAGAGAGCAATTGCGACAACACATCTGTGGGCATAACGCTTGTAATCGCCAAAGCTTACAAGTGCGCAGTTACCGACATGCTTACCGTCAACAGTAGCAACAAGAAGAATCTCGCGCTCATCGTCGATCTTTGACTGAATGAATTCTATTTCATTCTCGAGAGTCATGTTTATCTCTTCAGGATCTCTCATGAGGTACGGAGTCTCACCTGCCGTAACCTTCAGATATCTGATGAGATCCTCCGCATCTGCCACCTCAGCGCTGCGGATAACAACATCTCTATCCAGTTTATCCTGGACAGTAATCGGATCAAATCTCATATGCGCCACCCCTGCATACTAGAAATTTGCGCATATTATATCACTGATGATTAATAAGTTTTACAAGGTCTTTCGGACTATTTTTGTGGTGAAAAAAATCACATCTCTTAAGCCCTGATAAGCTGAGCTGTCCTGCTCTTACGCATAAGGAAGATAGCCAGGCCGATCAGGATGGGGATCATGGCGATTCCTCTGACATCAAGTCCGTTGACAGAATCCACTTCCGTTCCGCCCCAGAGCATTCCACCGTGAATGAAGCCTGATGCATCAATAAAGGCATGAAGGATAACTACAGGCCAGATGCTTCCATGAGCTCTGAACTTGATGGCTCCGAAGACCATGCCTATTGCCATTGCGGATGCGACCTGAAGCATAACTGCAGCAACTGAAATTCCGGGAGCAAAGAGATTCGTTAAATGGCACAGACCGAATATGACGGCTGACACGCCAACAGTAAGATAAACACCCTTTCGTGTTGTTTTACCGAAGATGTCAGAGAGCAGTTCATAGACAACTCCTCTGAACAGGCCTTCTTCAACTACGCCGATCAGTAACCAGTTCAGAACGGAACAGGTAATCTCAGGTACACTGATAAGCTGATTTCCGGCATTATTCGAGAAGCCAAGCAGCATAATCAATGTATAAGTGATAGTCAGAGGCAGCGTGCAGAAGAAACCTTCTTTCAGGACTTTGCCATTAAACTTAAAAACATTCGTCTTATGGAAGATAAGAATAAAGCCAACTGCCAGTACTGCTTCTATGAGCTGGATAATAAAAGTACGGTAATAGTAATTCGGGAGCATCGCGAGGATCTGGTCCTTAAATATCTTGCCCAGGATCATAACGAGGTAATTTACGATAAATATGCTTATCGCAATAAATAAAATATTCTTTACTTTCTTCTCTGTATTCATTTTTGTCATCTCCTTGATGTTTGATAGCCGGAGACTACCAAAGGAGCACCTCCGTATACACGACATGAAGCGACTATGGGGCCATTTTACTCACCCGACAAGCTTGTCGGGTTATGGTAAAACCGCTTGTTTTAGGCGTTTTGAGGCATATGTGATAAAATACCCCGGTAATCTGATTTGGGGGTATCAGCATGGACACGATCAAGACCGGAAACTTCCTTCGTGAGCTTCGAAAGGAAAAAAATCTGACTCAGGAACAGCTCGCGGACGTATTTAACGTCTCCGCCAGAACGGTCTCAAGATGGGAGACCGGAAGCAACATGCCCGACATCAGCATCCTGGTCGAGATAGCAGATTACTACCAGCTGGATGTCCGTGAAATCTTAAATGGCGAACGCAGCAAGGAACTCCCCGCTGACACTTCCGCCCTCAAGGAAGTCGCCGAATATGCCGACAAGGAACAGGAGAAGCTCGCACTCCACACAAGGATCTATGCCATAGCCGGAATTGTGGGCATGATCACTTACCTCTGTCTTAGGACGTTCGGAAACTCGGACAACATAATCGTCAACCTCGTGGCATCTGTAGCGCTCATTCTGGTATATGCGGCACTGGCTTCAAGCCTGATCTATACTTCTGCCCGCCTCCAGACCCTACAGCGCAAAATAAAAATGAAGATCAGGAAAAACCTGATCTTCATCATAATCACTATCGTAGTAAGTGTGCTGCTGCTTCTTTTCGTCGTGCCGTTGCTGCTCGTAGGTGCAGTATAAATCAGCCTGCTCCGAGCGAACTTACCGTATCGATAACTATTACGCAATTAGGTTCAACACGCTGAAGAATCTCCACCATGGTATCTTCGGATACTGCCACACATCCCATGGTGTAAGGGTTATTTCCGAAACAGTGAAGGAATATAGCAGATCCCCTGCCTGCCGCGCATTCTCTGTTAAAACCGATATTAAGGCAATACTGGTATGCGGGATCGTAATCTACCAAATGCTCACTGTTTGATGTATCAAGATCAGGGTAATCGTTGATGCTGACCATCTGGTTATAGTGCTCGTTGTAATCGCCTGACCAGTACAGATCATCAGTAAGTTCAATATAAGGAATTGCGCATCCCGGATCAGGAGCTATACCGAATGCCTTCGTAAACGTATAAGTTCCGATCGGTGTCCTTCCGCAGCCTTCATAGCGGTCCTCATCGTAGACCATGCCGTCTACGCCGACATAACCTGTAACGGAAAAGAGCTGTACCCAGTCGCCGTCAGAATTCCTCTCATGCATTGATACAATGCAATCAGAACTGTTCATGCCAGATGCAGCAACAACGATGAGCTGATCTACTGCCTTGTCACGTGCTTCAGGAAGTGACCTTACCCACTTCGGAGACAGATTGTCTGCTTCTGTTGTTTCTGTCACTGTCTCGTCCTCCCCTTCTGCTGTTTCGGATTCTTCACTCGTTTCTTCAGTATCAGAAGTAACTGTTTCAGATTCCGTCAGTTTAGTTTCTGTTTGGGATGTTACTGTTGTCGCGCTAGTGCTTGTTTCCGTATCACTTGTTTCCACGGTTGTCTCCGTTTGCGTATTGCCGGTCATAGATGAAGTTATCTCCGTCTCAGCCGGCGTGCAGGCAGCAAGGCTTATGCACAGACCAAGAATACAAAGACAGCTTGCCAACCTTTTCATGATCCAACCTCTTCCGATCACAATACCTTATGCATCCAGACGCACTCGAAAGTGCCGCTCATATTTACGTGTTCATCAGTAAGACTATAGCCGAGTTTGGTATAGAAATCCTGAACCTCAACACGGCTGTCGATAACGATCTCTTTATAGCCTAATTCCTTTATCCACTTCTCCGCTTCAGATACTGTTCTGCTGCCGAGTTTATGTCCTCGGTACTCGGGAAGCACAACGACTCTGCCGAGAATGACCGTGTCTTTGCCGGTCTCATAGAACCTGCATGTAGCAATAGGATATCCGTCATCCAACATGACGATGTATCTGGTTCCTTCGCAGTCGTGCTCATCGAATTCATCGCGGAGTGAGATGTGATACTGGCGGTTCATTCCCTCGATCCTGACGGAATAAGCACCCGCACGCTGCCATTCTTCTGTTGCTCTTAAAACTTCCATGTTTCCCCCGTGGATTTGTTTTCCATCCGAAAACAATTATACATAAAGAATCCTTAATAAGCGAAAACGGCCGCCTTGCGCGAGCAGGACGGCCGTATGTGATCAATTGTATTTAATTATCAGTCGGGCTTATCTCCCGGAGGAGCACCGTGACCGCCGCCATGACCTGAAGACTCGGTTACGATCTCAATCGCTTCACCCGTGGATGCCTGACCGGCTGTATATGCGACACCGTTTACATAAAGTGTATGACCGTTGAGGTCGATAGCATCAGCACCGCATGTGAGCGAAGTAACATATGAATCACCTGTCAGAACCCACTTGGAACCTGATTCGATCTCAACATAAACTTCACCTTCGTCATCTGCATTTACCGCGCCGGTGTATGTTGTGCCTGAAGCCATATACATGTTGAGAATGGAAATGTTATCAACAACTATGTCACCTGTAATCGTCTGATTGTTGAGGTAAAGATTAACCTTACCGCCGTTGGAACCTGATGAACCCCAGCCTGCTGCAGCAGCTCTTAAGAAAACGCCTTCAGCATCCTGGTTTACTATCTCAACATTCTCGATGGTAATTGTCGTTGCCGTGTTATTTACGAAGAAGATGTCACCGTTTTTATTTGTAAGAGAACCGCCTGTCATTGTAAATGTCGCAAGGCCTACGGATGCGTCGCCTGACATTGACTGGTAGATCATTACAGCCTGATAGTAAGGTGACTTATCAGAGTTCTTGCTGTTGTTATCTGCAACGAGTTCGACGTTATTGAGCGTTACGGAATTCTTTCCCTCAACTACAACGCCCTGTGATTTTGTGGACTCCAGATACGCGTTACCGACCGTGATGTCAGCTGTTGAATAAATGGCTGGGGAACCCTTGCCATCTGTTACATAAGAACCACCGTCAACGTTAACCGTTCCGCCGCCTCTGTCGGATCTGATCGAAGCTGATGAATTGCCTGTCGTGTGGATGTTGAGATTCGTGGCATTCATCGTACCGCCACCGGTTGTCATGAGACCGCCTGAGCAGTTACCTGTTGTTGTAATTACGGAATCGCTGATATTTACGGTAGTGCCTTCACCGTATGAGAATACTGCGTTAGCGTGCTTTCCGTCTGTATCAACAACGATGTTGGTAAGAGTCAGTGTCGCTCCGTCTGTTGCAAAAATGGCTGAATTGTCGCCATAAAAATCAGCCTTGTCGCCTTCGTCAGAATCGCCTGTCTTTGTGACTTTAACGTTTGAATATGAAGCGGATTCTCCATCTGCTTCTATCGCATGTTCACTGTCACTGTCGTTAGTGATCTCTTCCTTTATCCCGATATCATCCAGACTGATAACGGCTGCTGAAGTTTCTTCTGTCGTTGTTTCTTCAGTTGTGGATTCCGTTGTTGTCTCGGTTACTACCGATGTCGTTTCACTTGTGGCTTCAGTCCCGCTCTGAGCAGGCACTTTTGAGCAGGACGCGATATACATTACGAAAGCAAGCGCTGTGATGATGCTGACTGCTTTCGATGGCCTTCTGTTGATCATTGCCGTGTACCTCCCTTCCCGGTATGCCATCACTATAAAAGAGCAACCTGAAATGAAACTAAAAACCAGACTGTCTCTAAAACAATCTTAGTTTTGAGATGTGGCCTACAGACAATTATTCGAAAACAACGAAATATGTCTGTAGGTTTTTATATAAGCGTATCCCAAAAGTTAAGAACTTGCAGACAATTCATATCAAAAACCTCGTTTTTGTCTGTAGGGTTTCACATTTAGAAGGCTTTACAGCAACAAAACTACAGACAATTTAAAGGAAATCCGGGTTTTCGTATGTCGCCCCGGGATTTAAAACGCAGTTATTAGATGAAACCTACAGACAACAATGATCAATATCTGCTTTTTGTCTGTACTTAAAATAAAACTGCCTCAAATTACAATTTGAGACAGCTTCGAAATTGAATTTTAATCAGATTACTCGTGATCGTAAGGGTGGATCGTCTCGATCGTGCCGTCTTCTGCGATGTTGAGCTTTGTGAACTTAACGCTTCTCTTGTGTGAGCAGCCGCCGGATCTCTTAGCATCGTGATAGAAGAGATACCATTCACCGTCGATCTGAACGATGGAGTGGTGTGTTGTCCAACCGATAACAGGCTCCATGATTCTTCCCTTGTATGTGAAAGGACCTTCCGGAGAATCACCTACTGAATAGCAGAGGTAATGTGTTGTACCTGTTGAATATGAGAAATAATACTTGCCGTTGAACTTGTGCATCCAGGGATCTTCGAAATATCTTCTGTCTTCGTCGCCTGCCTTGATGGGCTCACCGTTCTCGTCGAGGATTGTGATCATCTTAGGAGCAGACTTGAATGCTGTCATGTCAGGTGTGAACTCTGAAACCAAGGGTCCCAATGCCTTCTCATCGCCCTCAGGACGGTGCTCATTGGGATTGAATGAACCGGACTGCCACATCTCGAGCTGGCCGCCCCAGAGACCGCCGTTGTAGCACCAGATTCTTCCGTCATCGTCCAAGAGGACTGCGGGGTCGATGCTGTAGCTGCCCTGGATGTAATTTGCCTGCGGCTTGAAAGGTCCTACAGGTGAATCAGACTCAGCAACGCCGATTCTGAAGATGTCATCCTTATCCTTTGCAGGGAATACAAGATAGTACTTGCCGTTTGTATAGATTGCATCCGGAGCCCAAAGCTGTCTGGAAACCCACGGAATGTCATTCTCGCTGATTGCTACGCCGTTATCAACACAATCGCTGTCGAGATTATCCATTGAGAGGATGTGATAATCCTTCATAACGTACTGTTCGCCGTCATCGTCCTCAGGGATATCAAGATCTTCGTCGTGTGAAGGATAGATATAGATCTTGCCGTTGAATACGTGAGCAGAAGGGTCTGCTGTGTAGATGTTGGTTACAAGATCTTTGCGTTCATTCTTTTTCATAGTCACCTCTGCACTTTTTATAGATTTAACCCAATAGAGTAAATAATAACACACAAGTTTCTTAATTGTTCAAAATAATAAAAAAGTCCGGACAATTTCTTGTCCGGACCGGTTGTTTTTGTTTATGTAACATTGTTACAACCCATTGTTTGAGGCGTTTTCTTACTTTCCGCTCGTATCGTACTTAATACCGAGTTTGACGTCAAAACCGTTTACGGTTCTCTCCCCTGTCTGCATGTTATAGTCGTTATAGACCGTAACCGAGCTGCCGTCGAGGTTGGTTGCCGTAACCAGGGAATTGGAGTAAGCATCTCCGTCCTTAAGGAAACTCTCCTTGTCAGAAGCGTTGAACTTGAAGCCCTGGCCTTCGAGAGCGGTCAGAACTGTTGCCCTGTCAGTAAAACGGAAATCGACACCGTTAAACTTAACCTTAAGCACGTTAGCTTCATTGACATTCTGTGAATAGGGTCCGCAGTCCAGATCGAAAGCATATACATTGCAGTCTTCAAGTTTCTTCTGTTCAACTGACTTGTTATAGACATAGACACCTACGTGTGAAGCCCTGCCGTCCTTGAAGATGAACAGAGCATCCTGAACTACCGACCTGGCATCGATCGTAGGCATATTTGCCAGAACATGCGAGGAATGGTCTATATCCGCAAGTTCAAAACCTGCATCAAGGATCTCGCTTACCTTGCAGTCGAGCTTGAATTCTTTGCCTTCAATTGAGATCTTCATCTCGGGAGCCGTAAAGCTGCATCCCGAAAACATTACTGACAATACCATTGCAAGAACGAGGATAACTGACGTAAGCTTACCTGTCTTTCTCATAAATACCCTCCGCCAAACAATTGGAATGTGTCAATTCTAATTGATAGGGGCGTTTTGTCAAGAAATCCGGCTTACCAGCCAAGATCCATGAGCCAGTTGTTGAGCTTCCTTTCGCGTTCCTTGTCTGCAAGAGATGTATCGTTCTTGTACTCGCCCTTGATGTTACCGTCAACGATATAGAGAACTCTGGAGCATCTTGAAGCGACCTTTGAATCGTGGGTTACCATCATTATGGTAGTGCCCTCTTTGTTAAGCTTAACGAGTTCGTCCATTACCTCATTGGAAGAGGTTCTGTTCAGAGCGCCCGTAGGCTCGTCAGCAAAAAGGATCATAGGCGAGTTGATCATTGAACGGCAGATGCATGCTCTCTGGAGCTGTCCGCCTGAAACTTCATTGATATCGTTATCGGCAACTTCAATGATGCCGAGCTTACGCATCAGTTCCTCTCCCTTTTTGATCTTGTCCTCACGGCTGCCGCCCTTCTTGCTCTCGATGGCAGGCAGAAGGATATTATCGAGGATCGTAAGATTCTTCATCATGTACATCTGCTGGAAGATGAATCCCATCTTATCCAAACGGATCTCAGCTAATGCCGAGCTGTTCATTTTCGAGATGTCTTCGCCATCGAACAAAACTCTGCCGCTGGTCGGCTGGTCCATTCCGGAGATCGAATAAAGGAGCGTGGATTTACCTGAACCTGAAGGTCCCATGATCGCAACCATCTCACCTTCATCAACCTTAAGGTTTACGTTCTTTAATACGTTGATCTGTCTCTTATCTACGATATATGTCTTACAAAGATCTTTTGTCTCAATTACTGTAGCCATTTTTATTTCCTCCGATTATTCGATGCTTGCCGTGTCGCGGCTAACGATCTTCTTGGTGTAGAGTGCTGTGATGAATGCCGTAACTACCGTTACTATCAGGATGATTCCCGGGTACATTACAAAGCACCTCAGTATGTCATAGCTGTAATCGATATCTGATGCGCCCATCATTCCGAAGATTGGGCTGATGCACAGATCCGTCATTGGCATCGACAGTACTACCGCAATCAGCATTGCGACCAGCGCTACGATAAAGAACCTGTTAACATGCCACCTGATTACCGTGCTGTCTTTGAATCCGACAGCCTTCGCAATCGCGATCTCACTCTTCTCGTCAGCGATGAACGATCTCTCCATGAGGATCGTGATGAGAACAACAACGATCAGGACGATAAGGAGCAGGAGCTTTGCAACCGCATCCATGATCGGATATACCCTTACACAGTCGACGCAGAATTCAGAAGCATTAAATACCTCATTATTTCCGGTAAGTTCCTTGATCTTCGCAACTCTCTCATCTATCGTCTTCTGATCCGGATTATCCGTAAAGTTGAGAAAGAACTGTGAAGGTGATGTCAGGTGTGCAAAATCCGTCGGTGCATCCTCGTGCAGAAGAACGATCTTGCCTAACTGGTTCATCGACTGGAAATAGCCTGTAACGAGCAGTTCTTCAGTCTTGTCACCATAATCGATACGGATCGTATCACCTAATTTGGCACCGGTTAATTCAGCGAACTGTTTTGTTATTGCCACCTCATTAGGATTTGAAGGTGCTTTACCCTCTGACATCGGGTATTCTGAAGCCTTTGTCTTCCAGTCCTGCTCGACAGAATAGGAATACTGTGTGCCATTAACTTCAAACTGATATGTATAGATCAGTCTTATACGTGCTGTGCAAGGCATTCCCTCATCTGCAAATTCTTTAGAAATTTCATCCAGATATTCTTCGAGTTCAGCTTCACCGCCTGCATACATGAATGATGTTGATTTATCAACGTCAGTTATAAAAACATCCGCTTCAGGTGCAAACAGATAGAGGAGCTTATCGCTGTTCATGGTGTTTGCTGTATTTACGATCATGAGCATCAGAAGTGTGCACAGAGAGAACGTAATGATGATAGTAACGAATCTCTTCGGGCTCGAGAGGATGTCGTTGATTGCAAGATACCATGAAGGTCTTAAGAGATTCTTTGTGATCCTTACTCCGCCCTTCTTCTTGAATCTCTCACCTGTCTGTCCGGATCTTACCGCATCGATAGGTGTGAGTTTCTTGATCTTCGAAGTGCTTAAGTAAGCGAAAAGAATGACCATCAGCGTTACGCATACAGAACCGATTATGTTCCAGGCATAACCCAATTCCGTGCCGAGAACCATGTCCTTGGTCATGGAGTCCAGAAGCATGTTACCGAACGGAATGCTTATGAAGAAACCGATTGCAGAACCGATAACTGCGATTACCGCATACTTTGTAAGATAAAGACTTCTGATCTTCTTATTCTTGATTCCGATAGCCTTCATGACACCGATCTCTCTGAAGTCTTCACCGATCGAGAAATTAATGGAGAATCTCAATACCAGGAAAGATACGATCATGAGACAGATGCTTAAGATAACAACTATGAATGCAATTATGAGATTCATGACATATGCCATCTTAAGAGAAGCCGTACGGTCTGAATACTCAATACCGTCAAGAACCGAAACGGCAGATCTTACTGCTTCTGGATCCTCCGTCGTTATGTAAAACAATTCTCCGCAATAATACTGGAAAACAGTCTCATCCTCGAAAAATCCGATGAAATCAGATTCGTTTACAAGGAATCTCGGATTACCCATGAACTCGGAACCGAAGACCGCATCTTTCAATGTTCCGGCAACCGTCAGCGTTGCTTCAGCATCGCCTTTTGAAATAGTGATCTTATCGCCAATTTCCAGATTGTTGTCTCTGAAGAATTTACCGGAAACTATTACTGTGCCGGACTCTACGGAAGTGATTGCATTATCATCCTTATCAAAGAATGTGATGCCCAGTCTCTCGATGGAATCCAGCATTCCGATATTAGTTACTTCAAGTTTCTTGCCATCTTCTGCGAGGACGTCGCCTTTGGAGAGGTATACAACTTCGTCGATCCTGTAATCCTTAACTTCGGGAATTGCTTTTACGGTTTCTTCTGCTCTTCCGATTGCATTCTCACCCATGGATATCAACAGGTAGTCACCTAAGCCGGCTTTCTCGAACATGTAGTCCGTGCCGTTCGTTACTACCACGAAATTATAGATACCGCTTGCAAAGAATACGCTTGCGATGATTACGAAGAGGAACAAAATAATGTTCATCGTCTTGTTTCTCTTCAGATCTTTTTTAAGAATTCTTCCAAACATATCTTAATCTGACCCCTTCTCTTGGTTTATGCCACGATGATACCAATCGAATTATTAAACAATCATTAAATGGCGCAAACGCTTGAGTTTACTGCATTTTCGGAGTTGCGGCATGTCAAGGTCATTGCATGATCCCTATGCCATCTTCACAACAGCAACTACCTTGAATCCGCCATCGATTGCTTCGGCATAAACATCGCCGTCCATCTTTTGCATAAGATTTTTACAAATATACAGACCGAGGCCGGAACCCTGTATTCCTTCTGTATTCTTACCGCGGTAAAAAGAATCAAAGATGCTCTGCATATCAGTCTCATCAGGAGCAATACCGGTATTGGTTACGCAGATAAGTTTATAGTTTTCCTCTTCATCGAAAGAGATCTTAATCAACTTGCCGTCGCCATATTTTATGGCATTTTCCATGAAGTTCTGAAGCACTTCAACGAGTCTGTCAGGATCGCAGCTGAGCAGGCAGTTGGTGTGTTTAGCAACACTGAATTCCGTATGAATGACCGACAGCTTATCACGGTAATATGCTTCGATCTTATTCATTACTTCATCGATATAAACTTCCCCTACATTAACCTTAAGATCGAGGAAATCTTCTCTGGAGATCTTTGTTATCTCACCTGCATAACGCTTGATCTCATCAGTATTTTTCAGAATACCGTTAAGGGCTTCAGCCTTCTTCTCTTCTGAATCATAAATGCCTTCTTCTAGTGCCTTGGTATAAAGCTCGATTGCAGACAGAGGAGTCTTGATATCGTGTGAAAGCGAGAGAACCAGTGTCTTCTTTTCTTTCTGATATTCAAGTTCCTTGCGCTTCGAATCTTCAAGATTCTCACGAAGCATATCCATACCCCATAAGAACTTTCCGAAGAACCTGCTCTTCTCTTCAGTTACAGGCTTCGTGAGATTACCCTTTGCAAGTTCAACGGTCATATTGGTCATACTGTTAAACGGTTTAAGGACTTTGCGGTCAACATAGACAAGAACAACTGCCGTGATAATAAGCATCAGACCAAGACAAATATTTAATGTCAGGATTACACCGGTGTTGTCTTTATCTTCGTAACCGATCCTGTATAAAACGCCGTCGCATTCAGCAACGATATAGTCGTAGTTTACCTGTGAGTTATCGTAAGGTTCTATCTTTACTATCGATTTATAATCACTGAGACTGATATCTTCTACATGCTCGGTTTCCATGCGTTTTGCAATCTGCTTTGCATCAATGCGGTATTGCAGATTATCACTGCTAAGAGACCTGGTTATCAGGACATTGCAGAATACTATCAGCAATATCTCAACAATGATTATCGCAACTACTGACTTACGGAACTTACTCAAATCTGTAACCTACTCCCCAGACAGTCAGAATGTGAGACGGGTTCTTCGGATCCTTCTCGATCTTTTCTCTCAGCCACTTGATGTGGACGTTCAAAGTCTGCATCTCAGATTCTGAGTCACTGCCCCAGATTGAATTGAATATAAAAGATTTCTTGAGAGTAACACCCTTGTTATCGATCAGGAGCTTTAACAGATCGAACTCTTTGGCTGTTACTTCCTTTCGCTCGTCAGCAACATACAAAGTCTTGGTGGCACAGTTAAGTTTCAGGTCACCCTCAACTATCTCATCGATCGAGAATTTGCGCTTGAAAATACCCCTGATCTTTGCGAGCAGAATATCGATATCGTAAGGCTTCTCAATATAGTCGTCAGCGCCGATATCCAGACCCTTGAGCTTGCTCTCCTTATCGGTTTTCGCGCTGGCAATAAGAATATGCGTGTTGGAATCCTCGCGGATCTTCGAGCAGACAGTAAAACCGTCGATCTCGCCCGGCAGCATGATGTCCAACACCATCAGCTTGGCACCGTATTTCTCATAGAGCTCGAGCGCCTTCTTACCATTATCTGCAAGCGATACCGTATAGTTCTCTTTCCTTAAGAAGTCGCAAAGAAGTCTTCCGATCTCAGCGTTATCTTCAACTACAATGATGTCAGGCATTGTCCATCTCCCCTGATTTGAATAACTAATTGTAGCACGCAAACCAAAATGTGATAAATAATAAAAGATAATGTAAGTAAGTCACTCCGCGATATGTTAAAGTTTTAACATCAACAACAAGGAGCGTGACGACATGTTTGATTTTAAGTATTACACCCCCACGAAAGTTATTTTTGGCAAGAATACAGAACTCAAGGTTGCTGAACTCATCAAGGAATTCGGCGGCACAAAGATCCTCATTCATTACGGCGGCGGAAGCGTTGTACGTTCCGGTCTTTTGAAGAGAGTTACAGATACATTAGACGCAGCAGGCATCAACTATATTACATTGGGCGGAGCTGTTCCGAACCCTCATCTCGGCCTCGTTTATGAAGGCATCGAGCTCTGCAAAAAGGAAGGCGTTGACTTCCTCCTCGCAGTAGGCGGCGGAAGTGCAATCGACTCTGCAAAGGCTATCGGCTACGGCGTTGCAAACGACGGTGACGTTTGGGATTTCTACGACTATAAGCGCAAGGCAGAAGGCTGCCTCCCGTTAGGCGTTATCCTCACAATGGCAGCTACAGGAAGCGAGATGAGCGACTCTTCAGTTATCACAAAGGAAGAGGGCCTCGTTAAGCGCGGATACAGCAGCGATTATTCACGTGCAAGATTTGCGATCATGAACCCTGAGCTCACAATGACTCTGCCTGATTACCAGACAGCTTGCGGATGCACAGACATCATGATGCACACAATGGAAAGATATTTCACAAACGGCGGAAACATGGACCTCACAGATGCACTTGCAGAAGGTCTTCTCCGCACAGTTAAGGATAATGCGATCATCCTCCGTGACGATCCGAAGAACTACGATGCACGCGCAGAAGTCATGTGGGCAGGAAGCCTTGCACACAACGGTCTCACAGGATGCGGCAACGACGGCGGTGACTGGATGACTCATAAGCTTGAGCATGAGCTCGGCGGTCTCTATGACGTAGCTCACGGTGCAGGACTCGCAGCTATCTGGGGCAGCTGGGCAAGATATGTTTACAAGAACTGCCTCCCCCGCTTCAAGAAGTTCGCTATCAACGTTATGGGTGTTGCAGCTGAAGGCACAGACGAAGAGATCGCACTCAAGGGTATCGAAGCAATGGAAGATTTCTACCGTGCAATCAAGATGCCTACAAATCTCAGAGAACTCGGCGTAACAGTTGCAGACGGCGACCTCGAACTTATGGCTCACAAGTGCGCAGTCGGTGTAGGCGGCGCTATGGGTTCAGCTAAGCTTTTGAACGAAGAGGATATGCTTAATATCTTTAAGATGAGCATGTAATTAACAGCAAAAACGCCCGGAAAACGACGGCCGTTCGCCTATTGTTTTCCGGGTTATTTTTTGCTTTTTCAGATACGTGAATTGGAGGATACTCAATGTCCCAGAATGTAATGGTTACGGGTGCAGGCAAGGCAGTAGGTTTAGGCTTCAATCTAGTGCTCCGCTATCTGGAAGCGGGCGACAATGTTGTTGCAACCATCAGAAAACCCTGTGCTGAACTCGACGAATTGAAATCACAATATGGCGATAAACTTACCATCCTCACTATGGATATCAGCAACAGTGAGTCAGTCAACATCTTCTGCGTTCATCCCGGATGGATCAGAACAGACGGCAGGCCCGACAATCCCGCGCCTCTCTCCTCTTATGAAGCAGCAGAAATACTGCGTGTGCTTTTTGAGAAGAAGCGCGAAGATTTCGAGTGCCACAGATTCATCACCAATCTTGATGAGGACTATCCGTTCTGATTCTCAGATACCGAATACGTAGCCTGCGAGCGGTGATAAGACGATCATTATCATCGAGAAACAGAATGAGTTTACGGAGATAAGTGTTGCGCGCTGCTCAGGCGGAACCATCTCGTTAAATGCGATGTCTGTTTTGATCTGCAGCAGGTCATCAGCAAATGCAGTGAGGAAACCTCCGAGTGTCATGAGAAACCAGATGCCGGTGAACTCACTAACAAATCCAATAACAGCAAGAGACACACAGAAGACGAAGAGCTTAGTAAGCGTCGTCTTCTTTATTTTGCGTGCAGCAAATGTGCCGGCAACTCCGCCCATAGCCATGATAAACAGCAACGGTCCCAGGCTCCACTCAGGGATACCTGTCATTGGAAGCTTTGCCTGAAGGAAAAACAGAAGCAGCACGTCGATCGCACCGACGATCGCGTTTCTGAATATGAGTCCTGCTACCTTCTTATTCCCTTTTAAGAATCCAAAGCTGCCCTGTATAACGTCCTTAATGCGCTTGCCAAGGGAGTCGGTATTCTTCTTAAGGATGACCTTATTCTCACGAAGGAACAGAAGGAATATGAGGTTTACGAGCGATATTCCGAGCGACAGGATCTGCGCATTTCTTGTTCCCATGATCACCGCGACACCTGCAAACAAAGTCGCAATGCCGTTGGAGATCCTGTAGATCGCGGTCTGTGTCGAGATGTACTTGTAGTATTTATTTGCCTGGCCTTCTTCGAGCAACGAGTCATAAGCAAGCGCGCTGTCACTTCCTGATATGAAGTTATAAGACAGCGCCGAGAAACCGACCGAAACACATACGGCCGCAAAGCCCGGGATAAAGCCTCTGACGATTGCGGAACACATGGTCATGAGACAGCTTACGATAAGGCTCTTTTTACGGCCCATTACGTCAGCGAACATACCTGACGGGATCTCTGCAAGCAGGCTTACGATATGAAATACTGTTTCTGCCAATCCGACCTGAACCAGCGAATAACCGTCGGTCACGAGCAGCAATACCCACGCTGCTCCCGCGATTGAGATGTTAAACAGAAAGTTTGATATATAGAGCAGACCAAGCTGCTTTTTGATGTTTAGTTTAGACATAAATAAAAAACTCCTTTAATCAATGATTGAGTAAAGGAGAAGCCGTCTGATTAAATTAAATAGTGGTGTTTATTTCCTATAAATGGGCAGACTTCTCCTATAGGACACACTGTCAGAACCAAACATAAGATGGATGTTAGGTGTAATCCAATGCATGAGATAGCCGCCTTTCTAAAGTTTTTTCAACGGTAATATAACACACCAGACAAGAACGGGCAACAGCCGTCTTCCGGCTGCTGCCCATCGCGTTCAAGTAATTGTTCTGTAGAAATGGTCTTACTCGATCGTAAGGATATCGGAGAATCCTGTTACGTCAAAGATTTCCTTAACTTCAGCAGATGCATTGGAAATAACCATCTTGCCCTGCTTGTTCATAATCTTCTGTGAAGAGAGAAGAACTCTTAAGCCTGCACTGGAGATATAGCTGAGCTTAGCAAAATCAAACTTGAGGTCTGTTACACCTGCAAGAGCACCGTCGAGTGCTGCTTCAAGAGAAGGGCATGTAGTTGTATCAAGTCTTCCGTCGAGGATGATCTTGAGTGCGCTGCCGTTAGCTTCCTTTTTAATGTCCAACATTGTTAGTTCCTCCGTTGTTTATTTTCTTATCTTATTTTCTTTGTTATGGTCAGCCGGTTTTTGTTATCTGTGTATTCGTAAGATATGTCATCCATCGACTGCTTTACCATAAAGATTCCGAGTCCTCCGATCGCCCTGTCTTCTGCAGAGAGCGTGACGTCGGGATCTTCATGCTTGAGGGGGTCATACGGAACACCCTGGTCCTCAAATGTTATCTTAACACATTCCGTGTCAGATTCTGTATCCACTTCTATTATCGCATCACCTTCGCCTGAAGGATATGCGTAGTGGGCAATGTTTACGAAAAGTTCTTCAACAGCAATGTCTATCTGCATCTGAGCTTTCATTGAGCATTCATGCTCTTCTAAGATCCTGTCCACAAAGGCCTGGACCTCTCCCAAAGAGTTAACATCTGCTTTGACACTAAGCTTTTCCATTTTGTTATCTCCTCACGCATGGTGCGCTGTTCAAGTATACGTACTTAGTTCTTATTACAGATTCTTTGTACCATTATACTTCATGCTGAGCATTGTTATATCGTCAAACTGCGGCGTGTTGCCGATGAACTGACTGATCGTGGCCCTGACATTGCGGTCAAGCTCCATCACGTCGCCACCATTCGGCATATCGAGAGCATCGAGCATTCTCTGCTCGCCGAACAGTTCTTCTTTCGCATTGTTTGCTTCAGTAACACCGTCTGTATAGATGTAAATGGTGTCACCCGGATTAAGTACCGTTGAGTTCTCTCTGTATACTATTCCCTCCATGCATCCGATCGGCGGTGAATGCTTATCCTTGATGAGCTCGAACTTGCCGCCGGCTCTTAAGATCGCAGGATATTCGTGACCGGCATTTGCGTACTTGAGTTCACCTGTTGAGATTGTGAGAACACCGATCCATACGGTAACGAACATGTTCATGTCATTACTCTCGCAGAGCTGGTCGTTGACCATGGCCAGGATCTTTCCGCAGTTCTCAAAGTCCGTCAGACCTCTGTTTTTGATGATCGTCTTTGTGACCATCATCATAAGAGCAGCAGGAACTCCCTTGCCTGATACGTCAGCGATCGTAATTACCAGGTGATCGTCGTCAGGCATATAGTAATCGTAGAAGTCACCGCCCACTTCTTTAGCAGGTGTCATGGACGCATAAAGGTCAAATTCTTTTCTGTCAGGAAATGCCGGGTAAACGTGCGGCAGCATGTTAACCTGAATGGTCGTAGCCATCTCGAGCTCGTTCTCCGTAACCGTTCTCTCACGGCTCTGGATAACGTTCAATACGCAGTACATCAGCAGCAATACGAGCATGATGACAGGAGATGACAGTGACAATCCGTAAGTAAAGATCGAGAGCACTCCTACCATTACCGGGAAAAATGCGTACAGGAATAACGCTATGATCTGGAAAGACTTGAATCTCTTGTTTGCCAGTATAACGAGCACCAATGTCAGGATTATCGTTACATAAGGATAGATCAGTGATATCAGATAGAACGGTGTACGCTCATAGAAGCCGTTTCCTTTTATGTAGAAATAGTATCCGAACGGGGCATTGAAAACTATCGATACTATGTCAAGCACGAGTATGGCTGACAGGATCTTATCAAAAACCCTGATATGCTTATGTTCTACACCGAGATATGTAACAACATAACGCCAGAACAGATACGCCATAACGGGCGCTGCCATGTAATAGAGCGTATTGGCAATCAAATTCAGATACATCTGGCTGATGTTACCATCTACAAGCCAGCAGATCTCATCCAAAAAAGCACCGCAGAACGTCGTGAACAGCATGAGGAGATAGTAGTTCAGGTTGTCCTCATTCTTGGCCTTATCAATTACGCAGCAGATAAACAGAACATATCCCAAAGCCATGCAGGCTATGTCAGCAGAGATGTTGATAACATTGGTCAGAGGAAGCCTGTCACCGCTCACGAGGGCCTGTTCAAATCTGAAGATGCCCAGAACAGTGACAAAGATAAAAAACAACGAAGCCAAAAAAGCACTTACGCTAAAACAGTTCTTACTTATCGACATAGTTACCTCATAGTGTTCGATATTAAGATTATAACCTGTGATATGTAAGAAGAGATTTCCAAAAAGTAAACTTTTATTTATTTAATTATTCTGAAAACAGCGAAAAACTTACCAGCTCTTCTCCTCATGATGGGCAAGCCTGCTGCCCTCATAGCAGAACTTCATGGTAAAAAAGCCAGAATCCTTGTGTTCGCCAAATAAGTAATCGAACATTATCTTATCGCCTTCCCAGATGGGAAGATCATTTATCTCGCTTAAGGGCACCCAGCAGAGCTCGCCCTCGTCACAGCCATCTTCGGGCAGTTCGAAAGCATCCGGCACAGATGCCGAGAAAACATGCATATATTCAGTCGGGTATTCGTTTGAAATAAAGGTTACAAGGCCCCTGTAGCGGAAATCCTCAAGAGAATTCTTGTCTATTGCTGACTCCTCACTGAGCTCTCTTATGACACACTCCTCGGCTGTCTCATCGCTCTCAAAATGACCTCCGATACCAAGATACTTATCGAGGTTCATATCGCCCTTACGGGTCTTGCGTATAAAGAGACACTTATCGCCTCTGGTTATGTAGATCAATGTTGTGAGGTTTTCGATTCGCATGCCAAAAGTATAAAGACTTTAGGCTTTAGCTGCAATCTCGGGAGTGATATCGGGGTCAAGCTCAGGAATGAGGTCGATCTCGCCGTTAGCAAGAGCAATGTTGAAGTTGACTCGGTAAATGATGTAGGAAGAAATATCTACTCTGAATGTCTCTGCAAGTGCACACCACTTGTCAGCAATAGTTACGATGAAGCCCTCGCGGTGCATGGGCGGGAAAGGTGTCAGAGGGAACATGTGCTTAACG
>JAEEGJ010003084.1_pt1 | contig 68826 bp, 48 predicted proteins | sample 8958761 | NCBI WGS metagenome assembly JAEEGJ01 (sample SAMN16246546, study PRJNA631951) | gut metagenome | biome: gut microbiome; feature: rumen; material: RS-attached | host: Bos | place: Iran: Karaj | collected 2018-10 | reverse complement strand
TCCGGGCCCAATTTCATGAAATGTAGGAAAGATGTAGGAAAGTCTGGAAATGAAAATGCCACTGAACGTTGTCAGAGGCATTTTTCAGTGGTGCTGGGAAGAATCGAACTGCCGACACAAGGATTTTCAGTCCTTTGCTCTACCATCTGAGCTACAGCACCATACCGAAGTGGAATGCAAAGGTAGAAATATTTTGAGACTTTACAAATTATTTTTGATATTTTTGTATTCCGATGCAGGAGGCGTATTACATACAGGTCATCGTGCCGCTCAGGCTTGAGTGGACACCGACATACAGGAGTCCCGGACCGCTGGAGCCCGGCACGAGGGTGACGGTGGTTTTCGCCCGCCGCAGCTACGTGGGCGTGGTCTGGAAGACCGGGGTGACGCCCGACATTGATGGCTCCCGCATCCAGAACATAGTCCGCACCGAAGACGGCCTTCCCCCAGTCACCCCCGAAGAGCTCAGGTTCTGGGAATTCATTTCCGACTACTATCTATGCAGCATAGGCGAGGTCTATAAAGCCGCCTACCCCGCCGGCAAGATACGCAGCGAGCAGACGGCCGCGAACGTGCTCCAGCGGCTCCGCAGCAGGCTCGCCGTGCGCGAAGAAGCCCTCACGAAAAAGCACAAGGACAGCGTGCGCGAGCGTCTCGAAGGCGAAAAGGCGGCCATCGCGGCCCAGATCGACGCCCTGACCAAGATTCCCGGCAGCGCCAGGTCTGCCAGGCCGGCTCCCGGGAAGCCCCTTCTGCTCACGGGCGGCGGCCGCAGCGAGATCTACCTGGAGCTGTGCCGCGAAACGCTCGCCAAAGGCTTCAACGCCTTGATACTCACCCCGGAAATAGCCGCTTCCGAACAGCTCGACAGCATCTTCGAGGAAGCCTTCCCCGGCCAGGTGCACTGCGTCAGCTCCCACATCACCGAGACCCGCAGGCGCCGCATAGCCGACGACATCCGCTGCTTCGGCGGCCAGATAGTCACCGGCACCCGCAGCGCCCTCTTCCTCCCCTGGAGCCGCCTTGGGCTCATAATAGTGGAGAACGAACAGGATGTACTCTTCAAGCAGACTGAGCCCGCCCCCCGCTACCATGCCCGCGACGCCGCTGTCATGCTCGGCCGCATCCACCAGGCCCGCGTGGTGCTCGGAGCCCCGTCCCCCTCGCTGGAGTCGCTCCACAATGCCCTGAAGGGCAAATACGAGCTCCGCCGCACAGGCACAATACCGCCCGAAGGCACCATCATAGACATCAGCGCAGAGCGCCGCAAGAACGGCATGCCCGGCCGCATCTCCCGCAAGCTCATCGAAGCTGCCCGCAAGGCAGGCGGCCCAGTGGCCTTCATCCGGGGCTGGGAAAAGCCGGACGAGCTGCTTGAAGAGACCGAAAAGCTCTTCCCCGACATTCCGGTGGACATACTCACGCTCCAGCAAGCCCGCCTCTCGGACCTTCGCGGCTACGCCCTCATCGCAGTGCTCCAGGCCGACGCCCTCTTCCCCGAAGGAGACTTCCGGGCCGACGAGCGGGCCGTGCAGGCGCTGGCCATGCTCCGGGAGCAGTGCACCGGGGCATTCATAGTCCAGACGGCCAAGGCAGACCACCCCGTATTCCGCAGCGGGCAGGACATCGAAAGCGCCCTGCTCGAGGAGAGGCGCGCATTCGGCCTTCCGCCCTATACCCGCCTGATAGACACCGACTTCGGCGGCCACAAGGAGCGCCTCACACTCCCCTGCGACTCCACCCTAAGCACCCGTAAGAAACAATTGCTCGCCCGCGCCCAGGCCTTCGAAAAGAAGTCCGGAGGAAGGGCGCGCGTGACCATAGACGTAGATCCAATATTATGAGAATCATCATTATCGGCGCAGGCCCAGGCGGTTATGAGACCGCAGCGGAAGCCGCATCCCGCGGCATCGAGACTATACTTATCAGCGAAGGCCCCCTTGGCGGCACCTGCCTCAACGAAGGCTGCATACCCACCAAGGCCCTCTGCGCTATGCCCGCCCCCGACCAGGAACGAAAGCTGGCCGTCATCGAGCAGCTGCGCTCCGGCATAGCCCAGCTGATGCGAAACAAACTCATCACCCTGGTGGAAGGGCGCGCTAAACTGGTGAGCCCCCGCAGCGTCGAAGCTGCCGGCACCATCTATGAAGCCGACGCCATCATCATCGCCACCGGCTCCGTCAGCGCATCGCTTCCCATTCCCGGCGCAGAGCTCGCCATCGACTCCTCGGCAATGCTGAACCTCACCACGGTGCCAGGCAGGCTCTGCGTCATCGGTGGAGGCGTCATCGGACTCGAATTCGCATCTATCTACCGCAAATTCGGCTCGTCAGTCACCGTGCTGGAGTTCTGCCCCGGCATACTCCCCCGCTTCGACACCGACCTGGCAAAGCGTCTCAAGGCCTCGCTCGTAAAACGCGGAATCACGATAGAAACCTCCGCCCGCGTGACCTCCATCACCGAAGGCAAGGTCCACTGGACCAAGGGCGACAAGGAGTTCGACACCGAAGCCGACTGCATACTGATGGCCGTCGGTCGCCGTCCCAACCTCGCTTCCCTCGACCTCGATTCTCTCGGGATAGCCCACAGCCCCCGCGGCATCGCAGTCGATTCCAACATGCAGACCAACGTGCCCGGAATCTACGCCATCGGAGACATCACCGGCGGCATGATGCTGGCCCACGTGGCATCGGCCCACGGCCGCAGGGCCCTGAACCACATCTGCGGCACCCCCGACGGAATCGACTTCTCAGTGGTGCCGGCGGCGGTTTTCACCGTGCCGGAGGCTGCCTGCGCAGGCAAGACAGAAGAAGAGTGCGAAGGGATTGAAATCGTCACCGGGAAGGCCAACTACCGCGCCAACGGCAAGGCGGTAGCGTCCGGCGAGGCCGACGGCTGGTGCAAAATAATCGCCGAGAAAGCGAGCGGCCGCATCATCGGGGCCCACATTCTCGGCGCACACGCTTCCGACCTCATCCACGAGGCCGCAGTGCTGATTGCCCTCGGCGCCACAGCGCGTCAGGCGTGCGACATCATCCACGCCCACCCCACTCTCAGCGAGGTACTGTATGCGGCACTGGCGGGATGTGCTAAGGCTATCGGATAACCTGCGTAAATACGGGGGCCTGTCCCTCCTCCACGGTCACATAGACCTTCATCTCCTTTGCCGGAGGCATCTTGGGATTGTCTCCGCGAGGCTGGGGCATTGCCGTGAACAGATATTCCGTTCCCTCGGGAATGCTGCGGGAGGCAACTGCCGTGGCCTTCGTGCCCTGCATCATGGGGTAATCGGCAATCGCGGCATCGAGGATGGCAGCCTCTTCTTCGCTTGCAGGGTGCATCTCAGGGAAAGGTTCGGGCTTCACGTATTCGCCCTCGATGAATCCTTCGGACTTCAGGAAGTTGTCAACCTCCTTGGGCACGGCTGTCATACGGGCTGCGCGCACACCGTATCCGTCGAGCACTTCGGCGCCGGGCTGTGCAGCCTTGAGGTCACGCACGCTGGAGTCGAGTCCGCCGCTGCCGAAAGTGCAGAAGGGCACGACTTTCTTGCCGCTGAGATCGATCTGCTTGAGCAGGGTGATGACAGGCGGAGCATAGGTTCCGAACCACACTGGATAGCCCAGGAAGATCACGTCGTAGGCTGCCAGGTCGGCTACCAGGGGCTGGATTTCAGGCAGGGTGCCGCTTTCGCGCTCCTGCATGCAGCGCCCTATCGTTGCCTCAAAATCCCCGTCGTAGGGGTTCACGGCCACGATTTCTTCGATGTCGGCGCCAGTCTTGGCTGCGATTTCCTCGGCGACGGCCTTGGTGTTCGAAGTCTGGGAATAATAAAGCACAAGAGCCTTGGGGGCCTGTTTCTGGCCGCAGGAAACGGCAGTAAATACGGCAAGCATTGAAACCAGTAATTTAAACTTTCGCATATCGGTTATTTTTCGACGAAAATAATGATTTTTGCAGAAATGTTTGCAACCCGGTTGCATAAAAGTTGCGCTACCTTTGCCGTGTAAAAAACAAATGACATGGCACACGAACATCATCATAATGAAGAAAGCAGCCTCAAGGGCCGCATCCTCCTTATCGCTGCTGCGGCAGTTCTCCTGACGGCGGCAATTATCGTGGAGCATAAAACCAGCCTCGCCGTATGGCAACTCCTTCTGATATACCTCATTCCTTATTTGCTGGTAGGATTCGGCACTCTGAAAGAGGCCGTCGAAGGCATTCTGCACGGTGAAGTATTCGGCGAGGACTTCCTAATGACAATCGCCACCCTGGGCGCTCTCTGCATAGGCTTCCTGCCCGGCGCAGAGACAGCGTTTCCGGAGGCAGTCTTCGTGATGCTTTTCTTCCAGGTCGGGGAACTCTTCGAGGAATACGCCGAAGGCCGCAGTCGCGACAGCATCAAACACCTCATGGACATACGTCCCGACTACGCAAATGCGGAGCGGGACGGCAAGGTCGAAATGATTGGTCCTGAGCAGGTTGCAATAGGAGAAACAATAGTTGTACGTCCCGGCGAGAGAGTGCCGCTCGACGGCGTGATAATAGAAGGGGCGACAACTGTCGATACAAAAGCGCTCACCGGCGAGAGCGCACCCCGCGAATTGTCGGAAGGCGACGAAATACTTTCCGGATGCGTGAACCTGTCCGGTGTGGTGCGGGTGCGCACGACAAAAGACTTCGGCGGCAGCACGGTATCCAAAGTCATTGAGTTGGTGGAGAATGCAGGCGAGCGCAAATCGCGCAGCGAGGCCTTCATAACCCGCTTTGCCCGCATCTACACGCCAGTCGTGGTGCTGGCTGCGGTAGCGCTTGCTGCTGTGCCGACGCTGCTCGGCGGCAGTTTTGCCACCTGGCTGTATCGAGCGCTGATGTTTCTCGTAGTTTCGTGCCCTTGCGCGCTGGTCATCAGCGTGCCGCTTACCTTCTTCGGCGGCATCGGAGGAGCTTCACGCCGCGGCATCTTGGTCAAAGGCGCCAGTTACATGGACACTCTCTCAAAGCTGGACACCGTAGTATTTGACAAGACCGGCACCCTCACCTACGGCCAGTTCGCCGTTGAAGCGGTGCACCCCGAATCCTGTGACGAACGGCAGCTGCTGCACCTTGCTGCGCACGTGGAACATTATTCCACCCATCCCGTAGCCGCAGCGCTGCGCGACGCCTTCCCCGATGAAGCAACGGACGGATGCAGCGTCGGCGAGGTGGAAGAGATCGCCGGGCAAGGCATCAGGGCCCGGGTCGAGGGCGACATAGTTTGCGTGGGTAACGCCCGTATGATGGAGACCGTAGGAGCCGCCTGGCACGACTGCCACCTGACGGGCACGGTCATCCACGTCGCCATCAACGGCGAGTACGCAGGGCACATAGTCATAAACGACCGCATCAAGCCCGACAGCGCCGCCGCAATTGCCGAACTCACGCAACTGGGTGTAACACGCAGCGTTATGCTCACCGGCGACCGCGAAGAGGTGGCCGCAGACGTGGCCGGGAAACTCGCCCTGAGCGAATACCATGCAGGACTGCTGCCCGATGGAAAGGTGGCGGAGGTGGAACGCCTGCTCACCGGCAAGCGCGCCGGAAGCACCCTGGCCTTTGTGGGAGACGGCATCAACGACGCACCGGTGCTGGCACTGGCCGACGTGGGCATAGCGATGGGAGGACTCGGCAGCGATGCGGCAATAGAAGCGGCCGACGTGGTCATCATGGACGACAAGCCTTCTAAAGTGGCCCTTGCAATACGGATCGCGCGCCGTACGATACGCATCGCCCGCCAGAATGTCATTTTCGCCATTGGTGTGAAAATTGCAGTGTTGCTGCTGGCAGCTTTTGGTATAGCTTCGATGTGGATGGCCGTATTCGCAGATGTAGGTGTGACGGTCCTGGCAGTGCTCAATGCCATACGTGCCCTGAGAGTATGAATCACAATTCCGATGAACAGACGCTCCGGAATGCCGGAGTACGCGTCACTGCAGTACGCCTTATGGTATGGCGCGAAATCGGCCGCACCTTCAGCGGTCCGTTTTCGTTGGCCGACCTTGAAGACGCCCTCCCCACAGTAGATAAATCAACCCTGTTCCGTACGCTCACGCTTCTGAACGAGGCTCACCTGCTGCACGACATAGACGACGGTTCCGGCACCCATAAATACTGCATCTGCCATCATGAAGACACCCGCCTTTGCAGTGGCCACGTGCATCTGAGTTGCCGTATCTGCCACAAAACGTGGTGCCTTTCGGACGTACGTATCCCTCCTGTCACCCTGCCCGAGGGCTTTCTCCCCGAAGAGACCGAATATCTGGTAAAAGGCATCTGCCCCGACTGCCGCAACCGTGATCAGTAAGTAACTTACTACCAATAATTTACAGAAACCCGATTGCACCAAACGGAGCAATCGGGTTTCTGTAAAAAACTATTAATCAGACAGTTGCTACTCACGCTACTTCATCATGGCGCGACCGGTCTTTCCGTCTATGCACACGGAAAGCGGCGAGCGGAAGCGCACATGGCGCAGATACCTTGTCTCCTCCACGGCGGGCAGGGCATCCAGCACGCTGAAATCCAGCAGCTCGTTCGGACGGGCGAAGGAGTTCACGTTGATGTAGCCCACGTTGAAGGACGTGAGGTTCTGGAAGAAATGCGTGCCCTGGCTCGGGTCGATCTGGAAGTGCTCCAGGGAGCACTCCACGATCGCCTTCGCCTCTGAAATGTCGCCCCAGCCCACGGGTACGCCCAGGCTCGGCTGGCTGGTGCCCCAGCGGCCGAAGCCGATGAGCACATATCCCAGGCCGTCTTTCTGCATGCGGGCATTGATTTCAGACACTTCGCGGGCCATATCATAGGTCCTGAGCACGTCCCAGGCGGATTCCTTGATATACACGACGTCCTGCACACCTTCGACCCAGCCCACGCCGAGGGCGCATTCGGAGCGCAGCCAGGCGCCGCTGCAGTCGATTTCGTCCCAGTTCACCTCGGCATAACGCGAATCGGCGGAGATGGGACGCACCTGCAGCACGGAGAAGCGCCCGCGCCCGTCGGGATCGAAATCGGCGGCAAACTCCAGTTCCACCTCGCACTTCATTTCCGCGCGGGCAATCTCCAGCAGGGTCTGCAGGATTTCAGCCAGCGGGAAGGTGTTGTAGCGAAGCATACTCGCGAAAGTGATGTATTTCGGACCTTCCGGAAGGGCGGAATCGACGATGCGCATATTGCCCAGGTCCCAGGTCGAGGCGACCCTCTTGAGCGACGGGAAATCCAGGCACTCGTCCACTCCGAGGCGGGCAAGGTTGACCGAATCGTTGACGGAGGCCTTGAATTTCTCGGGCCGCAGGTCCATCGCGTACATAGCCCTCTGGGTCTCACGCACAGTCAGTTCCGGGGTTGAAGTCTGGAGCGCGTGCTTGGGATACTTGGGCGAGAAACGAAGCACCTGTTCTCCGTCCACGACCGCCTTCCCGAGGCCGTAGGCAAGCTTCACGATGCCGTCTTCCGGCTTCTCGTGCCCCACGGGATAGAAATTGATGGAGCGCGCCACGCCGGACAGGGTCGGGAAGAAGTAGTCGCCCTGCTTGCTGCCGCAGATTTCCTGTATCACGATAGCCATCTTCTCTTCCGAAATCACGTTGCCGGACGAGACGATGTAGCTCCTGGCCGACTGGAAATACACGCTGGCATACACGCTGGTAATCGCCCTCGAGAGTATGCGCAGCTGCTGGTCCTCGTTCTGCGCGGCAGGGATCATATAGGTGGAATACACCCCCGCGAACGGCTGGTGGTAGGAGTCTTCCAGTTTGGAGGAAGAGCGCACCGCCAGCGGCCTGCGCACCACGCGGATAAAGGCCCTGAGGGCATCCAGGAGGTCGCGGGGCAGCGGCGAGGCCACGAACTCGGACAGCAGCTCGGTGTCGCTGAGGTCGGAGTTGATGACGTATTTGAGTCCGTTCTCACGGATGAAACGGTCGAAGTAGTCGGTCGTGATCACGAGGGTGCGGGGCACCATCACGCGCACGTCCTCCCATTTGTCGTAGAGGTCGTATTTCTGGAGTATGTGGTTCAGGAAAGCCAGGCCCCTCGCCTTGCCGCCAATGGAATCCTGGCCGAAGCGGGCGAAGCGGATGGCGTCGTTGTAGGACTCGGGGTTGAAGGCCGCCACGACGCCCAGCCCCTGCGACATACGGTAGTCGTGGATGGCTGCCACGTCGGCCTTGCGGTGCGATTCTATATCGTCGTAGTCTTCGGAACGGATGGGACGCAGTTTCCGGCCGAGCTGGAACAAACCCCTGGCGAACAGCCACTTGGAAAGGTAGTTGTTGTCAGTCAGGCGGCGGAAGTTCGAGGCCGGGATGGTGCGTATGACATTTTCGAACTCGTAGAGGTCGCGGGCCCTGGCGATTTCTTCGTGGGTCTCGGGATCGATGACCACGAAATCGCCGAAGCCGAATTCCCGCTCGATGTACTCGCCGAGCTCCTGGATCAGGGTCTTGGAGGATTTGAGCAGGAAGCCGGCCTTGAGCCTTTCGGCCACCTGCTTCATGCTGGCCTGGGAAGACTGCATCAGGAAGGACATCCTCGGATTGTCGGCCCGCACCAGATTGCAGAGGTCCACTCCGGCGTCTATCTTTTCCGAAGACGAAGGGTCGCCCTTATGGAGCACGAAGCCCACGTCGGATATGACGCCCAGAAGGTTGTGCTTGTATTTTTCATAAAGGGCCACGGCGTCCTCATAGTTTGTGGCCATAAGGATTTTGGGACGCGCACGCTTGCGCATGGTCTGCTGCTGCTCGTTCAGGGCATCCTTGATGGCCTCGGTGTTCTGTCGGAGCACCAGCTTGTAGAGGGCAGGCAGGTAGGTGGAGTAATACTTTATGGAGTCTTCCACCAGCAGGATGGCCTGCACGCCGTGCTCCAGGATGTCGGTCTCGGCGTTCATCCTGTCCTCTATCAGCTTGATGATGGCAATTATAAGGTCGGTGGACCAGTTCCAGCAGAATATGTAATCGATGGCCTCGGTGCCGGCCTCTTCGATCTTGCGGTAGACTTCCCGGGAAAATGAGGACAGAAGGACCACAGGCACGGAAGGGTCGAATTCCTTGGCCCTCGCTGCAAAGTCGAACACGCTGACCTCGCCCACGTAGTACATGGTGATGATGAGGTCGAAACGCTCGCCCCGGGAGAGCAGGGCGAGGGCGTCGGACGTGGTCTCCGCCTTGTGGATTTCCGGGGGATTGCTCAGGTGCAGGTAGTTGTATTCCTGGGCAATCTTCACGTCGATCCGCCCGTCCTCCTCCAGGGAGAAACTGTCGTAGCTGTTGCAAATCAGCAGGATACTGCGTATCCGCTTTGCCATCAAGTCCCTGCCGTCCTTCATTTCTTGCCTTTTAAACGAGTCCCTGGTCCATCATGGCGCCGGCCACCTTGAGGAAGCCGGCGGTGTTGGCGCCCTTGACGTAGTTGACGTAGCCGTCCTCTTCGGTGCCGTACTTGATGCAGGCTTCGTGGATGTCGGTCATGATGCGGTGGAGCTGGGCATCCACTTCCTCCGGAGTCCACTTCTGGCGTATGGAGTTCTGCGTCATTTCAAGCCCCGAGACCGCCACGCCTCCCGCATTGGACGCCTTGCCCGGGGAGTAGAGCAGTTTCGCGCCCTGGATGATGGCGATAGCCTCCGGTGTGGTGGGCATATTGGCGCCTTCGGTCACGCAGATGCAACCGTTGTCGACGAGCTTCTGCGCGCCTTCGGCATCGAGTTCGTTCTGGGTGGCGCAGGGCAGCGCGATGTCGCACTTGATGCCCCAGGGGCGCTCGCCGGGATAGTAGGTGGAGGCGGGATACTTTGCCGCATATTCCTTGATACGGCCGCGCGCCACGTTCTTAAGTTGCTGTACGTAAGCGAATTTCTCTTCGTCGAGGCCGTCGGGGTCGAAGATGAAGCCGTCGGAGTCGGACAGGGTCACCACCTTGGCGCCGAGGCGCATTGCCTTGGCCGCCGCATACTGGGCCACGTTGCCTGCGCCGGACACGACCACCGTCTTGCCTTCGAAAGACTCGCCGCGGGTGGCGAGCATCTGCTGGGCGAAATAGCACACGCCGAATCCGGTGGCCTCGGGCCTCAGGCTGCTGCCGCCCCAGGCGAAACCCTTGCCGGTGAGCGTGCCGGAGAACTCGTCGCGCAGGCGCTTGTACTGGCCGAAAAGGTAGCCTATTTCGCGGCCGCCCACGCCGATGTCGCCTGCGGGCACGTCGGTGTCCTGGCCTATATGCCGCTGAAGTTCAGTCATAAAGCTCTGGCAGAAGCGCATCACTTCGGCGTCGGACTTGCCGCGCGGGTTGAAGTCGGAGCCGCCTTTCGCCCCGCCCATCGGGAGGGTCGTAAGGGCATTCTTGAAGGTCTGCTCGAAAGCGAGGAACTTCATGATGCTGAGGTTGACGCTCGGATGGAAACGTATGCCGCCCTTGTAGGGGCCGATGGCACTGTTCATCTGCACGCGGAAGCCGCGGTTGATCTGGATCTCGCCGGAATCGTCCATCCAGGGGACGCGGAAAATGATCACTCGTTCGGGCTCGACCATGCGCTCCATGATTTTGCCGTCCAGAAGATAAGGATAGGCCTCGAGGCAGGGAGCCACGCTCGTGAGCACCTCTTTGACTGCCTGGTGGAACTCCGGTTCACCGGGATTGCGGGCCTGCAGGCCGGACATGAAACCGGATATGTATTTTTCTGTGAATCTGCTCATTACACTAAAGTCTTGATAAGTTGTTCCCTATCCCCTTCCAGCATGTCGATGACGGGGATTTCTATCATCGTGTAGCAGCCCGGCCTCTGCCTTGCCGCAGCGCGTGCGGCCATCACCAGGACCTGCCCGGTGAGAGCCGGGTTGTTGATTTTCATATTGAACTCCAGCAACTGGTTGTGGGTTGCGCCGGACACACCTTTGCGCACGAGGTTGACGCCGTGTCCCATGTCGTTGAGCGCATCGATGCTCTCCACGGGGATCACGTGGGTCTCGTCGTGGCAGAAATAAGGGTCGGCGAGGATTGCCTCGCGCACGGCGGCTTCAGAAGCGCCGTCTTCAAGTTCCACATAGACCATACGTCGGTGGAGGCCTGTGCCCACGGGGATGGTCACGCTGAGAGCGTCCCTGACGCCGGGCACCGCCTTTGCGGCCACGGAATGGCCCATCGAACGCCCGGGGCCGAAATTGGTGTAGCTGATTCCCTTGGGGGCGAGGCCCTGCATCAGGGCCCTCACGATGGAATCACTGCCCGGATCCCAGCCGGCGGAAATTACGCTCACGGCTCCGTGGGCGGCAGCCACGGGGCCGAGCTTTGCGCGAAGCGCGCAGATGTCGCCGTGGATGTCGAAACTGTCCACGGTGCTGATGCCTTGGGAGAGATACTTCAGGGAGTTCTCTTCCACAGAGCGGGAGGGCACGGAGAGTATGGCCACATCCACTTTCCCGAGCCCGGCGATGTCGGAGACCACCTTGTAGGGGGCGAGCTCGGGAATGCCTTCGGCCGAACCGCTCCTGCGGACCACGCCCACGCATTCCATATCGGAGGCGGCTTCCACGGCTTCGAGAGTGAAGCGGCCGATGTTGCCGTATCCGACGATGGCGATTTTCAATTTTTCCATAACACTGACTAACTTATAAACAATAATTCTCTGTACTTGGGAAGGGGCTGGAACCAGTGGGTCCCGTGGCCAGAGCTTTCTTTTCGAAAGAGCTCCTGACAAGGTCCAGTCTGTTCACACTCATAACTAAACAAACAAAAACCTTGCAAGTTAGTAAAAAATTTCAAAAATCCGAAACCCTTGACACAGGAGCTACATCGAGCGGCGTGCGGTCGCCGGCAAGATAGTGGTAATAGCCTGCAATTGCGATCATTGCGGCGTTGTCGGTGGTGAATTTGAATTCGGGCAGGAAGGTCCTCCAGCCGCGTTTTTCCCCTTCCTGCAGGATGCGCTGCCGCAGGCCGCTGTTGGCGCTGACCCCGCCGCCTATGGTGATGTCCCTGATACCCGTCTGCCTTGCCGCCTTCACGAGTTTGTCCATCAGTATGTCTATCAGGGTCTTCTGGAAGGAGGCGCAGATGTCTTCCTTGTTTTTTTCCATAAAATCCGGGTCCTTGGCGATTTCGTCCCGCACGAAGTACAGGAGCGAAGTCTTCACTCCGCTGAACGAATAGTCGAGGCCGGGAATATGGGGCTTGGCGAACTTGAAGCGCTTGGGATCGCCCTGCGCGGCCAGGCGGTCGATGACCGGACCTCCCGGATAGCCGAGTCCCATCATCTTGGAGCATTTGTCGAAGGCCTCCCCCACCGCGTCGTCGATGGTCTGGCCGAGGATGGTGTATTCCAGCGGGCTGTCCACCCTGACTATCTGGGAGTTGCCGCCGCTGACCAGAAGGCAGAGATACGGGAACTCCGGCTCGCGGACCTCCTTGCCGGGCACTCGTATGAAATCGGCCAGGAGGTGGCCCTGGAGGTGGTTCACCATGACTATCGGGATGTCGAGCGCAAGGCCGAGGGCCTTGGCGAAAGAGGTGCCGACAAGCAGCGAGCCGAGCAGCCCGGGACCGCGGGTGAAAGCAATGGCGGTAAGGTCGGAAGTCTTTATTCCGGCACGGGCGACGGCCTCGCTGACCACAGGCACGATATTGAGTTCGTGGGCCCTTGAAGCCAGTTCGGGGACCACGCCGCCATAGGCCTTGTGGACGTCCTGGGAGGCTATCACGTTGGACAGCAGCCAGCCGTCGCGTATCACGGCGGCGGAAGTGTCGTCGCAGGAAGATTCTATGCCGAGAATAATGTCTGCCATACAAAAAGGGTTAGTGCGGCCGCAAATTTAACAATATTTTGCTAATTTTGTAGGTTAAATACTTATATAGCCATCAGCAAGACAAGATACATAGCCGCGCGCGTGGCCGGATTACTGATCCTCCTTCTGCTCTGCTTCTTCATCGCAGTGCAGTCGCCGCGCGTGCAGACCGGTCTTGCCCGCTACGTGACATCCCGCCTGGAAAAATCCCTCGGCGGGCATTTCAGCATCGGGGCGATCCGGCTGATGCCCTTCAACGCAGTGGTGGTGAAGGACGTGGTGCTCCTCGACGACAGTCCCTACACCGAGGATATCTACGGCCGCGGGCACAAGCACCTCGACACTCTCGCCAGCATCGGCCGCCTGTCCGCCACCCTCTCGCTCAAGTCCCTTTTCAACCACAAGGGCCTCCACCTCAACCGGGTGGAGATCGAAGACCCCTTTTTCCTGCTCACCTCCGAGCCCGACAGCGTCTATGGCTCCAACCTGGCGAGAATACTCCGCCTCGGCCCCGGCGGGGATGACAGCCCGATGAGCCTGGACAGCATCTTCACCATAGACCACGTGAACATCATCAACGGACGCTACCGCATGGTCAGCTTCTATCCCGGCACGCCCGGCAAACATGGCATCGACTACGGCGACATGGACCTCAGCTTCAACCTCAAGGGCCACGACGTCAGCTTCTACGGCGCCCGCTGCCACGCCGTGGTGGACCACCTCGACGCCCTCGACAAGTCCGGATACGGCATCACGGACGCCCGGGGCACGGTGGCCGTGGGCCAGGGCAGGACGGAAGTGGGCAAGTTGCTTTTCTGCGACAACATGGGCAGCGAGCTGCACATGAAAAAGGTGACGCTCAGCTACGAGGACATGAGCTGCTGGAGCGATTTTCTCAACAGGGTGGACCTGGACGTGCTGTTCGAGCCTTCGCACCTTATGCTGGAATCCATCAGCGGTTTCTCGGGTGGAGTCTTCTACGGCGACCGCTTCCCCATCGACATAAGCTCCGGCCGCTTCAAGGGCACGGTGGCCGATTTCCGCATCAGCGACCTCCGCATGACCAATCCCACCGGCGGCACTTCCGGCACTGTCAACGGCACCTGCCGCGGCATTCCCGACACGCCCAATATGGCGATTGACGCCACCCTGGAAGGATTCACATTCACCCTCGAGGGTCTGGAGAAGGGCCTTGCCGAGCTCAGCGCCAAGGTGCCCCTGAAGAAGATGGCTCCCGGCACGGTGTTCCACATGGACGGAGAGGTGCACGGCATACTCAACGATTTCGCGGCCTTCGTCAGGCTTCGCTCCGCAATAGGCAGCCTGAACGCCCGCGCCAAGGCCCTCTATGTGCTGGACCAGAAGCCGATGAGCTTCAGCGCCACGGCTTCTTCCGACGCCCTGGACCTCGGCAAACTGCTGGGCAGCGGCGAACTCGGCCCCTGCACCATGAAGGCCGACGCGAAGATCCTGCTCCCGAAGGGCGGACCGCAGATAGACGTGGAGCGCCTCGACATCGAACGCCTGCGCTTCCATGGCTACGACTACGGCGACATCTCCGTGACCGGCAGGATGAAAGGCGACGACGTGGAGGCCAGCATCGTGAGCTCCGACCCCAATGCTCCGCTCTCGTTGCTTGCAGACCTGAATATCTCCGACAAGAGCGGACGCGTGAACCTCGATCTCGACGACGTGGACCTTGCAGCCCTGAACCTCGACACCCGCGGCGGCGCTTCCCGCGTCAGCTGCAGCATCAGCGCCGAACAGGGCCTGGACAAGGAAGCCCCCGCCGACATCTTCATCAGCGGCCTGAAACTGACCAACGACTCAGGCATCCACGACATAGGCGACATAGGCGTGATGGCGAAGGTCTGGTCGGAACACTGGTCGGTGATACTGACTTCCGACGCCCTGGACGCCAAATTCGACGGCACATCCAAGTTTGCCGCGCTCCTGTCCGACATGAAGCGCGTCACGCTGGAACGCCATTTCCCCGGATATTTCACTCCCGGCGCAGACGTTGACGACAACCACACCCGCGCCGCCTCGCTCAGCGCCGTCTTCCACGACACGGAAGGACTGCTTTCATTCATCATGCCGGAGCTCAGCATCGCCCGCGGCACCGCCCTCAACCTCGACCTGGACGAAAGGGGCACGCTGATGGGCTACATAAAGTCCCCTTCCATCTCCTATGGCGGCATCAAGGCCTCCGGCCTCGGGCTGGCCCTTGGCAACCAGGATGGCGAACTCGGCTTCAACCTCAACGCAGACCTGCTGAAACTCAACAGTATAAGCTTCAAGGAGGCCACGCTTGGCGCTACCGGCAGCAACGACACCGCGCAAGTGTCGCTGACCTATGAAGGAGCGGACCTGCTGGAAAAGGGCAGCGAACTCTTCATCGAAGCCGGCCTCGCCCGCGATGCCGACGGCAAGCCCGCGATGGAATTGCGCACCCGCCCTTCTTTCATACGCATCAAGAACGACACCTGGCAGCTCGACGAATCGGCTATCTCATTCACCAGCAAGGGCTTGCTTGTGGATGGCTTCCGCCTTGCAAGCGACAACCAGAGCATAGCTATCAACGGAGCCACCAACCCCGACAGCTATGAGACCCTGGATGTGGATCTCCACAACCTCGACCTTTCGATCATCAACGATTTCATCACACAGGGCATACCCAGCCTCGGAGGCATCATCGACGGCAGCGCCACGCTCGTGTCCCCCTTCCCCTCCGAACTCGGACTCAGCGGCAACCTGAAACTCAACGACCTCGTGCTCGGAGGCAGGAAGGCCGGCGATTTCCACCTGCAGAGCAGCTGGGACGACAAATCCAGGCACGTCAACCTCAACCTCATAAACATGGTCGACAGCGTCCGGACGCTGCAGGTCTCCGGAGGGTACGGGACCAGGGACAGGAAGATCGACGCCGAAGCCGACCTCTCCGGCTTCGACATTGGCATAGTGGCACCCTTCGTCCAGGGAGCGCTCAAGGACATAGGCGGGACCGTTTCCGGCAGGATCAAAGCCGCCGGCACGATGGACAAGCCCCTGCTCACCAGCGACGCCATCCAGCTCCACGACGTATTCGCCCACATAGACTACACTAATGTGACCTACTTCGTCAACGGCATAATGGACCTCGACGGACAGTATGCGCATTTCAACAGCATGGGCATCAAAGACGCCAACGGCGGCCTGGGCGTGCTCAACGGCACATTCAAATACAAGGACCTCAAGGACTTCCGCATCGACGCCGGAGTGGTCATGAACAGGCTCAAGGCTATCGACATCCCCATGCAGAGCGAAGCCGCCATCTACGGAGACCTCGCCATCTCCGGCAACGGCCACATCAGCGGACCGTTCAATTCGCTCTACGTCGACGCCGACATATCGACTGCCGGCAACGGCATCGTGAACGTGCCCATCTCCTCGTCCTCATCGGCTTCGGGAAGCGACCTTCTCACGTTCACCAAGCCCGAGATGCCGGACGATGGCTCCGAAGGCGCGGAGCCGGCCCAGGAGGCCCCGAAGGGCAAGAGCTCATTCTCCATGCACGCCAAGGTGAACGTGTCGCCGGAAGTAATTGCAAACGTGGAGATCGACAAAGATTCCGGGCACGTGCTCACCGCAGGCGGCAACGGAGCCGTGGTGCTCGACCTCAACACTGCCAAAGACCGCTTCCAGCTGCGCGGAGACTACATAATCGACAATGGCAAGTACCAGTTCAACATCCCCGGCATCGTCAGCAAGGAATTCGACATACGCGAAGGCAGTGCCCTGAAGTTCAACGGCAACGTGATGGAGAGCACGCTCAACATCAACGCCGTCCACACGGTCAAGACTTCCCTCTCCCCCATCGTAGCCGACTCCACGGCAGTGTCGAGCCGCCGCCTTGTCGAATGCATACTCAACATCGGCGGAAAGCTGAAGGAGCCCGACGTGAAATTCGACATCAACGTGCCTGACCTCGAGCCCGGCACCAAGATGCAGGTGGAAGGAGCCCTGGCCACCAACGACAAGAAACAGAAGCAGTTCGTGGCCCTGCTGCTGTTCGGGACCTTCCTTCCGGAAGAAGGCGCCGGGGTGGTGAACGGCACCAACATGATTTTCTCGAACGTCGGAGAAATAGTCTCCGGCCAGCTCAACAATATCCTGCAGAAGCTCGACATCCCCCTGGACTTCGGCTTCGGCTACCAGCAGGACAACGTGGGCACGGACCTCTTCGACGTGGCCGTCTCCACCCAGCTGTTCAACAACAGGATCATAGTGAACGGCTCCGTGGGCAACCGCAAATACAGCACGTCCACCAATCCCAACGGCGACGTGGTGGGCGACATCGAGATCGGCTACAAGATCTTCAACAGCGGAGAGCTCATCGTAAAGGCTTTCTCCCACTCCGCGGACCAGTTCACCAGCAGCCTCGACTTCTCGCAGCGCAACGGAGCCGGCCTGACCTACCAGAAAGAGTACAACACCGTCAGCGAGTTGTTCAAGGAGATGTTCATGAGCAAGAAACGCAAGGCGAATGAAGCCCAGCGGGAGTCCGGGAAGAAAAAGGAAATGAAAGTAATCAATATAGAGTGATGGGGAAAGGAAGAATAGAGCTTTGCGGAATGAGGTTCTTCGCCCGGCACGGCTGCCTGGAGAGCGAGAGGACCGACGGTAATGAGTTCCTGGTCGATTTCAGCTGCGAGGCCGACCTGGAGGCGGCCGGGCGGAGCGACGACCTTGCCGACACCCTGGACTACAGCCGGGTCTATGCTATCGTGGCCGAGGAGATGCAGACGCCGTCCAATCTTCTGGAGCACGTGGCCGCCCGGATCGCCGACAGGCTCGCAGCCGAACTGGGCCTCGAAAGCGGCTATGAAGTCAGGGTATCAAAAAAGAATCCTCCGGTGGGAGGCGAATGCGAATGGGCGAGAGTAAGCATAAGAAGATAGCGTTCCTGACTCTCGGCTGCAAGCTCAACTACGCCGAGACGAGCACCTACGAGCGCGGTTTCCTGGAAGCCGGACTCGAAGTGGTGCCCTGGTCGCAGAAGGCGGACGTCTATCTTGTCAACACCTGTTCCGTGACCGCAACCTCCGACGCCAAGTCCCGCAACCTGATACGCAAGGTGCACAGGGTCAACCCTGAAGCCGCCGTGGTGGTGACCGGATGCAGCGCCCAGCTGCGCAGGTCCGAAATCGAGGCCATTCCGGGAGTTTCGCTGGTGTTCGGCTGCAACGAAAAGTCCGCGGTGGTGCCCGGCACGCTGAAGCACCTGGGCATCACGCAGCTCTCTCCCGGCGCTGCCGGAGACGTGTTTGCCGCATGGAGCAGCGGGGAGCGCACCCGTTCGTTCCTGAAAGTGCAGGACGGCTGCGACAACTTCTGCGCCTACTGCACGGTGCCGTACGCGAGAGGCCGCAGCCGCAACGTACCCATCTCCGAATGCGTGGAAAATGCCCGCAGGGCAGCGGCGCTCGGAGTCAGGGAAATTGTGCTCACCGGCGTGAACACAGGCGATTTCGGACGCAGCACCGGGGAATCGTTCCTCAGTCTGCTGAAGGCCCTGGACGCTGTGGACGGCATCGAGCGCTACAGGATTTCCAGCATTGAGCCGAACCTCCTGACGGAGGAAATCGTGGACTGGATCGCCTCCGGCACCAAATTCCAGCCGCATTTCCATATACCCCTGCAGACCGGCACCGACGAGCAGCTTGCCGCCATGGGTCGCAAATACACCACCGGTTTCTTTGCCTCCCGCATCGACCACGTGCGCAAGGCCCTCGAGGCTCCCGGGCGGCCGCTGGTGTTTTTCGGCATAGACGTGATGGCGGGCCTGCCCGGTGAGACGCCTGAGCAGTTCGCACGCACGGTGGAGTTCCTTCGCGACCGCGTGCGTCCGGCGTTCATCCACGTGTTCCCCTACTCCCGCCGCCCCGGCACCCCGGCCGCTTCGATGCCAGGACAGGTGCCCGAGGCCGTGAAGAAAGAGCGCGTTGCTGCATTGGAGGAACTCTGCTCGCAGTTGCACGCAGACTTTGTCGAAGCCAACCGCGGCATCCGCGAACGCGTGCTCTGGGAGTCCACCGACAGGGATGGCTTCATGGAAGGATACACAGGTAATTACATACGCATACGGAGGCCCTGGGAGCCTTCGCTGAGCGGAAAGATAACTGAAGTGACAATATGAAAACCAAACTGACTATACTGGGTTCGGGCACCTCTTCAGGAGTGCCTATGGTAGGATGCAACTGTGCGGTCTGCCGTTCCGCAGACCCGAGGGACAAACGCCTGCGCGCTTCCGCGCTGGTGGAATACGGGGGCCTTACGATACTCGTGGACTGCGGCCCCGATTTCAGGGCCCAGGCACTCGCCGCCGGCATCGGCCACCTGGACGGTATCCTGCTCACCCACAACCATATGGACCATATCGGAGGGCTCGACGACACCCGCGCCCTCAACCTTTGCGAGAGCCACCCCGTCAACATCTACTGCGAAAGCTACGTGGAGGCCTCCCTCCGGCATATGTATGCCTATGCCTTCGCAGAGCCCAAATATCCCGGCGCCCCGGAGTGGCATATGCACACCATCGACGGCTCGGCTCCGTTCAAGGTGTACTCGAACGCCGGCGACGAAGTGATCAAGTGGGAAAAGGGCTTCGGCTACCGTCATTTCGGGAACCAGGGCTCCGAGGGCAAAAGCGTGGAGGTGATCCCCATCCAGGGCTGGCACCACAAAGTGAAGAAACTCTCAGTGCTGGGCTACCGCTTCGGCGACATCGCCTACCTGACCGATATGAACCTTATAGAAGACTGCGAACTGGAAAAACTGCATGGGCTCAGGGCCGTGACGCTCAACTGCGTCAAGTTCGATTCCCACCATTCCCATTTTTCGCTCCATGAAGTGCTCGACTTTTTTGCAAAGGTTGGCGCACAGGACTCATACATAACACATATTTCCCACCTGTTGCCGCCCCACGCGAAGTTCGAGGAGATACTTCCGGATGGCGTCCACCCCGCTTATGACGGACTAATCATTGAATAATATATGAAACGTTTTATCCTCGCGGCCGCGCTGCTTGCCGCCGCAATGACATCCTGCAAGATGGAAAATCCCCTTCTGACACAGTCTCCGCTTGAATACGGAGCTCCCCAGTTCGACAAGATCAGGAACGAACACTACCTGCCGGCCTTCGAGCAGGCCATAAAGGACGCCAAGGCGGAAATAGACGCCATTGTGGCCAATCCCGACGAGCCCACGTTTGCAAACACCATCGAAGCGATGGAGCAAAGCGGCGAGACGCTCGAAAACGTGGCTTCCATATTCTTCAACCTGATGGAGGCCGACACCAACGAGGAGATGCAGGCCATCGCGGAGAAGGTCTCCCCCATGATGACCGAGTACTCTATGTATGTATCGCTCAACGAGAAACTCTTCGAGCGCGTGAAGGCCGTCTACGACAAACGGGATGCCCTCGGGCTCGAAAAGGACCAGATGCGCCTTCTGGAAAAGAAATACCTTGATTTCACCCGTGGCGGAGCCAACCTCGGCGCCGAAGAAAAGCAGGCCTACAGCAAGCTCAGCGAAGAGGAATCCCTGCTCGAGCTCTCCTACGGAAAGAATTTGCTGGCGGCAACCAACGCATTCTCCCTCGACCTCACCAGGGAGGCGGAACTCGAAGGGCTGCCGGATTTCGTGGTGGCGCTCGGCAGGCAGACAGCAGAGGAAAAAGGCAAGGAAGGATGGGTCTTTGACCTGAGCTATCCCAGCTACGGACCCTTCATGAAATACTCGGCCCGCCGCGACCTGCGGGAGAAAATGTATATGGCCTACAACAGCAGGGCCCTTGGCGGAGACAACGACAACACGCAGGTTGTCAAGGATATAGTCTCGCACCGCATACAGATTGCCAGGCTCCTTGGCTACTCCGGCTGGGCCGACTACCAGCTCGAAGAGCGCATGGTCAAGACTCCCGCCGAAGTGAATGGATTCCTGCAGGAACTCATGGGGCCGTCCCTTCCTGCCGCGCGCAAGGAAGTGGCAGACATCCTGGCATTTGCGAAGGCAAACGGATTCGAAGACACTGAACTGATGCCCTGGGACTTCAGCTACTGGAGCGAGAAGTACAAGGCCGCCAACTACGATCTCGACGACGCGGAGCTCAAGCCCTATTTCCAGCTCGAGAACTGCATCGACGCAGTGTTCGGCCTTGCCACCAGGCTGTACGGCCTGCAGTTCATCCCCCGTCCCGACCTTCCCGGCTACCACAAGGACGTGAAAGTCTATGACGTGAAAGACGAGGACGGCAGGCACCTGGCCCTCTTCTACGCCGACTTCTTCCCCCGCGCAAGCAAGAGGGACGGCGCCTGGATGACAGAATTCCGGGGCCAGAGCATACGCGACGGCGTGGAGAAGCGCCCGCTGGTCAGCATAGTGACCAATTTCAGCAAGCCCACGGGTGACGCCCCTTCGCTGCTCACCCACGACGAGCTGACCACCTTCCTCCACGAATTCGGCCACTCCCTGCACGGAATGATGGCAGAAGGCCGCTACGGCTCGATCTGCGGCACCAACGTGGCCCGCGATTTCGTGGAACTGCCTTCGCAGATCATGGAAAACTGGGCGTTCGAGCCCGAGTTCCTCCAGAGCTTTGCAAAGCACTACCAGACCGGGGAGGTCATACCCACCGCGCTGATAGACAAGATCGTAGCCACCCGCAATTACCTTGCGGCCTACAGCCAGGTGCGGCAACTGGACTTCGGCGTCCTGGATATGGCCTGGCACAGCCGCAGCTCCGTGCCCGAGGAAGGCACTAAAGATTTCGAGAAGGCCGTCCTCAGGCCGTCGGCCCTTATGCCCCAGGTGCCCGGGACCTGCATTTCGACCTCCTTCAGCCACATTTTCTCCGGAGGCTATTCTGCAGGCTATTATTCATACAAATGGGCCGAGGTGCTCGAGGCCGACGCCTTCAGCCTGTTCAAGGAAAAGGGTATATTCGACCGCGAGGTGGCCGGCGCATTCCGCCGCGAAGTCCTTTCTAAGGGCAGCAGCGACGACGAGGCCACGCTCTACCGCAATTTCCGGGGCCATAATCCGGAGCCCCGTGCCCTGCTTGAGAAACTGGGAATAGTGGGGAAAAACTAGAGCAGGCCTTCGTCCAGAAGCCGGCGCCAGATTTCCATCGCATTCTGCGGCAGTCCGTTACCCGGGTTGTCGCAGAATTGCTTTACGTCGGCCGCCGTGCAGCCAGGATGCTCCGCAGCGAAGCGCATGAGGGCTACGCGGGTGGTATCCGTGGATTTGCGGCCCCGGCACACGTCGCAGCTGCCGCAGTCTTCCGACTCTTCCTGTCCGAAATAGCGCAGGAGCTGCCTTGAACGGCACTCCGTACCGTTGGTGAGGTATTCCTCCATCGCCTCGAGGCGCTTTTCCGCATTGCCGCGAAGGAAGCGGTAGCGCTCCGGCTTGAGGTCGATGTTGCCGGGCACCAGGCGGTCGTGGTGGAGATACACAAGGGAACTGCGGGCCGCAGGGATGTAGGATATCACCCTTTCCAGCGAAAGCTTGTAGAGGAGCTGGTGCAGTTCCGGCATCGTGGCGTCGCAGTCCCGGGCGAGCTTCTCCTCGTCGATGGTCATCGAATACGAAAGGATGCCGGGGTAGCCGCGCATCAGGGCCTCCAGCAGCGGAATCATCTTCGGATCGGGCAACTCAGTCTCATACAGGGTGTTGCGGGCCGTATTGATGCGCACTCTCGTGGGGAATTCAGCGTCTTCCGTGTAGCTTATGTGGCCGGATTGCTCGAGGTAGCGCAGGGCGTAGTGGACCTGCGGAATCTTCAGTTTGTACTGCTTTCCGAAGGCTTCCGGATCGAAGTGGAGGGTGCGGCCCTCGCCGGTCTCGTAGATGATTTCGTGGAATATGTGGAGCTTCTGGTAGATGTCTTCGATGAATTCGAGCGAGGGGAAAGAGGTATCGAGCATCTGGCGCAGGTGGGCCAGGTTGGCGGCGTTCCAGAGAAGCACCGCATAGGAGCGCTTGCCGTCGCGGCCTGCCCGTCCCGCCTCCTGGAAATAGGATTCCAGGCTGTCGGATGGCTCCCAGTGCACCACGAAGCGCACGTCGGGCTTGTCGATGCCCATGCCGAAGGCGTTGGTGCACACCATCACCCGTATCTCGCCCCGCTTCCAGGCCTCCTGCCTTTCGCTGCGGCTTAGGGGCCCCAGGCCGGCATGGTAGTAGGAAGCGCTGACGCCCTGGCTTTTAAGCAGTTCCGCCACTTCTTCGCAGCGCTTGCGGTTGCGCAGGTACACGATTCCCGATCCGGGCACGCCCCTGCAGATGTCCAGCAGCTGGCCCGCCTTGTCTTGGCACTCGCGCACTATGTAGGACAGGTTGGGACGCTCGAAACCGGCGCGCAGCACCTTGAACGAGGGACGCTCCGGGTCGGTGGACAGGCGTATCGTGATGTCGCGGGCCACTTCCGGCGTCGCGGTGGCGGTGAGTGCGATCACCGGAGCATCCACGCTTTGCCGCAGCTGGCCTATGTTCAGGTAGTCGGGGCGGAAGTCGTAGCCCCACTGGGAGATACAGTGCGCCTCGTCCACCACCAGGAAGCTGATCTGAAGCACGTCCAAGTAGGATCGGAAAAGCGGCGTGCAGAGGCGCTCGGGCGACACGTAGAGGAACTTGCAGTCGCCGTAGGCGGCGTTGTTCAGGGCCGTATCCACTTCGCGGCGCGTCATTCCGGCGTGCACCGCTATGGCCTTGATGCCCCGCTGCTCCAGGTTCTGCACCTGGTCCTTCATCAGGGCGATCAGGGGGGTCACGACCAGCGCCAGGCCGTCGCGCATCATGGCAGGCACCTGGAAGCAGACGGACTTGCCGCCGCCGGTGGGAAGTATGGCGAGAGTGTCACGGCCCTCCAGCGCGGAAGCGATGATTTCCTTCTGCATCGGACGGAAGGCGTCGTAGCCCCACCAGCGCTTCAGAACCTGCTCGGGAGTCATGCCAGAACGATGAATACGCAGGGACGTTTGCCTATGGTCACAGGATCGCGGCGCCACGCTGCGACCGTGCGGGTGCGGATGAAGGCCGTGGGAAGGGTCAGGTCGGCCGCCACGGTGAGGCGGGTGGAGGGCTGGAGGAACTGCAGCAGGTCCTTCAGGAGGGAGTCGTTGCGGTAGGGGGTCTCGATGAATATCTGGCTCTGGTCCAACGACTTGGAAAGGCGCTCCAGGTCCTTGACGGCGCTGCGGCGCTCCTCGGTCTTCGCGGGCAGGTAGCCCCGGAATGCGAAGCTCTGGCCGTTGAGTCCGGAGGCCATCAGGGCAAGCATCAGGGAGGAGGGGCCCACAAGCGGCACCACTTCTATCCCCTGCCTGTGGCACAGGGCCACGAGCGCGGCACCCGGATCGGCGACGGCGGGAAGCCCGGCTTCCGATATGAGCCCCACGTCTCCCTTGTCGAACAGGGCCGCGAGGGCCTCCACCTCCTGCGGCTGCGTGTGCTCGTTAAGGGTGTGGAACTCAAGGGTTTCGATCTGCCCCTTCAGGCCGGCGGCAGAGAGGAAGCGGCGAGAGGTGCGAATCTCCTCCACCACGAAGCATTTCAGGCCGCAGGCTACATCCAGCACAGGGCGCGGCAGCACTTCCTGCGGGTCATACTCTCCGAGAGGAGACGGTATGAGATACAATTTTCCTTTCACGCTTGCAAGATACGAATTTTAATTGCCTTTTCAAGGAAAATAGTTAAATTTGCAGACTGGAAACAAACTTATTAATTTATTATATTTATGTCTAACATCAATCTTCGCAAGTACGGCATCAAGGGTGTGAAGGAAGTGCTTTACAACCCCACGTACGAAGTTCTTTACAACGAAGAGACCACTCCCGGTCTCGAGGGTTTTGACAAAGGTCAGGTGACCGAGCTCGGCGCGATCAACGTCATGACGGGCGTCTACACCGGACGTTCTCCCAAGGACAAATACATTGTGTACGACAAGACCACCAAGGAAGGAGCACCCGGCGAGATCTGGTGGACCACCCCCGAGTACCCCAACGACAACCACAAGATGCCCGTGTCTGTCTGGAAAGAAGTGAAGAAGATGGCAGTCTCCGAGCTCAGCGGCAAGCGCCTGTTCGTAGTGGACGGCTTCTGCGGCACCCACAAAGACACCCGCATGAAGGTCCGCTTCATTATGGAGGTCGCATGGCAGGCCCACTTCGTGACCAATATGTTCATCCGCCCCAAGAACCAGAAGGAATTCGACCAGGAGCCCGACTTCGTGGTGTACTGCGCATCCAAGGCTAAGGTTGAGAACCATGAGCAGCTCGGCCTCCGCAGCGACACCTGCGTGGCCTTCAACGTCACTTCCCGCGAGCAGGTCATCCTCAACACCTGGTACGGCGGCGAAATGAAGAAGGGTATGTTCTCCATGATGAACTACTACCTGCCTCTGAAGGGCATCGCTGCAATGCACTGCTCCGCCAACACCGACATGAACGGCGAGAACACCGCCATTTTCTTCGGCCTGTCCGGCACCGGCAAGACCACCCTCAGCACCGACCCCAAGCGTCTCCTCATCGGTGACGACGAGCACGGCTGGGACAACAAGGGCGTGTTCAACTTCGAAGGCGGCTGCTATGCCAAGGTGATCAACCTCGACAAGGAGAGCGAGCCCGATATCTACAACGCAATCCGCCGTGACGCCCTCCTCGAGAACGTGACCGTCAATGCAGAAGGCAAGATCGACTTCGCCGACAAGTCCGTGACCGAAAACACCCGCGTCAGCTATCCTATCTACCACATCGAGAAGATAGTCCGTCCCGACAGCCACGGCCCCGCAGCAAAGCAGGTCATCTTCCTGAGCGCCGACGCTTTCGGCGTGCTGCCTCCCGTCAGCATCCTGACCCCTGAGCAGACCAAGTACTACTTCCTCTCCGGCTTCACCGCCAAGCTCGCAGGCACCGAGCGCGGCATCACCGAGCCCACCCCGACCTTCTCCGCCTGCTTCGGCCAGGCCTTCCTTGAGCTCCACCCGACCAAGTATGCCGAGGAACTCGTGAAGAAGATGAAGAAGAGCGGCGCCAAGGCCTACCTGGTGAACACCGGCTGGAACGGCACAGGCAAGCGTATCTCCATCCGCGACACCCGCGGCATCATCGACGCCATCCTGAACGGCAGCATCGACAAGGCCCCGACCAAGAAGATCCCTTACTTCAACTTCGAGGTTCCCACCGTGCTCGAAGGTGTCGACACCGGCATCCTCGATCCTCGCGACACCTACGCCGATCCCAAGGTCTGGGACGAGAAGGCAAAGGATCTCGCCGCCCGCTTCATCAAGAACTTCGTGAAGTACGAGAGCAACGCCGCCGGAAAGAAACTGGTCAAGGCCGGTCCCCAGCTGTAGCGTTATCAGCAATTGGTTCAGAGTCAATGCTTTATGAAACTCCTGTGCTCCATCCGGCGCACAGGAGTTTTCCTTTCTCCCTGGCTTTCAGCCGCTTACGTTTTACGCAAAAAATTGCTTATCTTTGTCGGAATGAAGCATCTTGCCAAACTACTGCCGATAACGCTCGCCGCCGCCGGCCTCTGGGCCTGCCAGCCTAAGGATATAATCCCCGAGCCGGTGCGGGTGGAGGAACTGCCTGAGGCAGAAATCCTTGCCCAGGTGCGCAGCGACGTGCCCAACACCGCCTTCTACAAGGACATTTTCCTGGACGGCGGCTGCGAACTCAACCCCGGCATCAAAGAAAAAGGCGTGGTCATCAACGGACGCCTCCCCTACGCGCTCGAGAAAGCCGGCATCGGGGACGCCGAATACTTCTTCGCCACGATAGACGACGTCGGAGACGGCTGGACGCAAAACGACAACGACCTCCAGAGACTGACGATGGTCGGCAACCCCGAAGACGTGAACGGAGTGCTGCTCTATCCCGACGGCCAGCCACGGTTCCGCATGGTCTACATATTCGGCGGCCACTCCAATCCCCACGGGAGCACGCTCGGAGCCGACGGCCGCTCCAGGGTGAAGACGTTCTACGAAAACGGCGGCAGCTACGTGGGCTCCTGCGCAGGCGCTTTCCTCGCCGGAGCTTATGCCAACGGCGGGCGCCGCAGCTACTTCAACATACTCTACAACGGCAACATGAACTCCACCGACGTGGGAAATTCCAGCATCGACATGCTGATAGAAAGCGACATATTCTCGAAGTACTACGGCCCCTCAAAAGGCACGCTCGTCAAGGGAATACGCCACAACGGCGGCGGCTACCTCGACACGGGCCTGACCCCGGAAGGCACTGAATCCCTTGCTATTTTCAAAGACGAAGCAGGCAGGAATTCATCCGCCAAGCCCTACTACAACCAGCCGTCGGTCTGGGCCTACAAGGCCTCCGAATACTCGGGCAGGATGGTAGTGACAGGCTCTCACCCCGAGGACGCACCGTCGGGTGATATACTCGACCTCACGGCATCCATGTTCCGTTACGCCTGGGACGGCGTGGGCAAGGCCTTCGTCAAGGAAGTGCTGAGGAGCGGCGACCTGATCCCGGTGAGCCCCGGAATAGGCGACCTGCAGTGCCACCATTTTGTGCTCTGCCCCGCCGCCGACGTGAAAAACCTTTCCATAAGCGTCTCATACCAGGGCGATTACGATATGGAAATCTATATGAAGCGAGGCAGCTTCGCTTTTCCCGACGCAGCCCCCGAGTATTCTGCTTCAGCATCCTCGGAAGGCAGGGTCACGCTGACCACCGGCCCGGTTGAAAAGGGCCTCTGGTATGTGACGGTGCGCTGCGCCACCACCGTAGAATCCAAAGAAATAGTCATAAAACCGGATGCCGGACTCGGCCGCTACTTCATTTACTACGGCAGGAAGGACGTCCTGAACGGAGTGCCCTACAGCATCCAGGCCGACTGGGAGTATTGATCATGAAAGTAAGAGATATCGTAAACGTGATAGAGCAGCTCGCCCCGCCCGCAATCCAGGACGAGTGGGACAACTCCGGGCTGCAGGTCGGTTTCCCCTGTTCAGACGTCAGCAAGGTGCTGGTGTGCCTGGACGTCACGGAATCCGTTGTCGAAGAAGCCGCCGGAATGGGCTGCGGGATGATAGTTTCCCACCATCCGCTCATTTTCAAGGCGCTCAGCCAGGTGGGCGACTCCACCTACCAGCAGCGCTGCGTGGTGGAAGCACTCGCGAAGGGGATTGCCATTTATTCTGCCCACACAAGCCTGGACAACGCCCCAGGCGGGGTGAACCATAAAATGGCGGAACTCATTGGCCTGAAAGACCTTAAGTGGCTGCTTCCGAAAGCCGGGGCAGACGCCGGATCGGGCCTTGTCGGCACCCTGCCCGAGGCCGAAAGCGACAGAGAGTTCCTTAAGCGCCTCCAGACAGTTTTCAACGTGGAATGCCTCAGGCACTCCGAATGCAGCGGCAGGGCGGTCAGGACTGTGGCCCTGTGCGGAGGCGCCGGCGCCTTCCTTATGCGCGAAGCCATCCGCAAAGGCGCAGACTGCTTCGTCACCGGCGAATTCCACTACCACGACTACTTCGAAAACGACGGCATGCTCCTGGCCGAACTCGGCCACTATCAGAGCGAAGCCTCCACAATTGACCTTATTTGCCAACATCTTTCAGCGTCCTGTCCCGGACTCGCCATCGTCAGAACTTCCCTAAACACCAATCCAATTTGCTATGATGCCAGATAAGTATCAGGAAGATTACGTAATTCCCGGATATTTCATAGACTGCAACCACAGGCTTCGTGCCTCATCATTCTTCGACATCGCCCAGGAACTGGCAGTGCGCGGCTCTGCCCAGCTCGGCATCCCCGACCCCGTGCTGAATGCGCGCGGCCTGTGCTGGATCCTGCTGCGCAACGCCATCCATTTCGACAGACTGCCGCAAATGGCGGAAAAGGTCGTCCTCCAGACCTGGCACAGCGGCATACACGGCCCAATCAGCACGAGGGACTACCGCATGATAGATGGAGGCGGAAACGCAATCATCAACGCCACCAGTTCGTGGGCCCTGATGGACCTTGAGACCCGGAGCATCGCCAGGCCGGAGAGGATACACGACCTTCTTTCTCCCGACCCGCAATGCCCCGAAAGGACTATGGACACGGATCCGGCCAAGATCGTATTCCCTGACGACTGCCCGAAAGAGGAGGCCGGATTCCACATTGTGGCCTGGTCCGACCTGGACTACAACCGCCACGCCAACAACGGTAAGTATCCCCACTGGGCGATGGACTGCCTGCCCGCCGAAATCACCACCACGCAGGCCGTGAGCGACCTCTGCCTCAACTATATCCACGAAGTCCGGCTGGGCGGAAAAGTGGAGCTCATAAGGGCCCAGGGTCCCGACGGCGCATGGTATGTGGAGGGCGTCTGCAACGGCGTCCAGAGCTTCGTCTGCAAAATAGTCTTCGGAGGGTAGGTCAGATTCCGATCACGAGCCCGAGGGAAATCGCCCTGGCGCCGCCCCATGCAGGGGTCAGTGTGTAGCCGAATCGAAGGCCGTAGCCGTAAAACGACACCCCGCATTCAGCGTCTGCCACGAAAACGGGACAGGCAGCATTCGAGCCGAGGCGCACACTGGCCGACACTCCGGCAAACAGCTTCGCCCTGCCGGGAAATTCATACACAGCCCTCAAAGGCAGTCCCAGATGGAAGCAACGCCGGCCGGCGCCGAGATTCATTCCGTCCAGTCGCAGGCCAAGATTGGCCTCGAGGGGGCTGTGCCTGCTGGAGAAACGCACGCCCAGGGCTTCCACGCCAAAGCAGAACCCGGTATTGCCGGCCAGAGGCGCGTCCGCCAGGGCAGATGCTCCGAAATATGCCGGCAGCACAGCCCGCAGCGCCGGCTTGATGCGCTTTCCCGAACGGAGCGTCAGGTCTTCCTGCGGCGCCGTTTCCTGGGCATAACCCAGCAGGCACAGGAAGAGCAACGCTACGACGGAAAGGAATTTCTTCATACTAAACGTGATAACCAGCGCAAGATAAGTATTTTTTACTATATTGCAGTCTGGTTGCGGAATCAACGTATGCATCTTCTATTATCCATCGCCGCAGGAGCCGTTCTTCTGGCTGCACCGTCTGACAGCCTGACATCTTCGTACCCCAAGGACGCCACCGCTGCGATAGAGCCGTATTACCGGAATCTTGCGCGCAAGCTGGCCGTATATCCAGCCGCAGTGCCCACGGAGGGCAACACATTTGAGATCATACATTCCGGGGAGCGCTACACTGAGCTGCTGTTCAAGGATTTCGATGCCGCTTCCAGCACCATAGAGCTGGAAGTGTTCATTCTCGGAGACGACACATACGGAAAAAGGGTGCGCGACACCCTGGACAGGAAGGCAAAAAGAGGAGTTGCCGTCCGCTATATCCACGATACCCTCGGTAATTTTGGCGACAACTTTCTTGACGGCAAGCCTTTGTTTACCGGCTTCTACTCCAGGCTTCCGCAGACCGGGATAGACATACGCTACCACGCCCATCTCCTGCTCCCGGATTTCACCTTCACCCGCCTGTCCTGGCGCAACCACCGCAAAATCAACGTGATAGACAACAGGATAGCCTACACGGGAGGGATGAACCTGGCGCAGGGAAGCATGGCTGACTGGGGAGACACGCATATGCGCATCACCGGGCCTGCCGTGCAGAGCCTGCGGGCCGTTTTCATGGACGACTGGAACAAACTGTCTTCCGGGAAAGCCGAGACCGTCGATTTCACCCCGGCATCTGCAGGCGGCACTTCCGCCGGAGGCAAGATCCTCCAGGTCGTTCCAGACGGCCACGACGAGCCGGCATATATGATGGAGGAGACCATCACCTGGCTGCTTTCCCACGCCAGGAAATATGTATGGTTCGAGACCCCTTACCTGCTGCCGTCGCGCCCTGTCGTCAAGGCGATGAAGGCGGCCGCGGAAAGAGGGGTGGACGTCCGCATAATGGTGCCTGAAGCCATAGACCTGTCCACTTTCGACCCCGCCTACAGGCAAAGCGTAAAAGAACTCATAAAATACGGTATCACAGTCATTTACCGTAAGCCCCCATTCGTCCACAGCAAGACCTTTGTGTGCGACGACTACATCACCTGCATCGGTTCTTCCAACCTCGACAGGCTTAGCCTGCAGAGTCTCAATGAAATCAACGTCCTGATCTATGACGCCCCCACCGCCACGGCACATAAGGAATACCTCGCCGGGGAGCAGGAGGGCTGCAAGGTGGCCGACCAGGCCATGGTAGATTCATGGGATGCAGGGGAGCGTTTCAAGCAGGCCCTGTTCAGCATTATGAGCGACTGGCTGTAGCGGATTACCCGCGGCGCATCTTGGCGTATTTGAGAAGCAGCAGCTTCTCTCCGAGGGTGTCGAAGCGCACCCGGGCCTTGAGTTCGGGGACCTTGCCGGTGATTTCCAGTATCTCTCCAAAGCCGAAGCGGTTGTGTTCTATGCGCATTCCGGGCTTGAATTCCGTCATCGGCAGCGGGATGAAATTCGGGTCTGCGGGGGCTGCAGCCGGGACAGGGGTATCTCTCCGAACGGGTTCGCGCTTCGCGCTCATCCCTCCCAGCGAAGCTGGGCCCCTCCCGTTCACGAGGCCACGGGCGGCCACGCCCGTCGGAGAGACACCCCTGTCCCGGCTGCCGCTGCCAAATGCACCAAAGCCGCCAGTCCGGTTAATACCACCCCTCGGGCTGCCAAAACCTGACCACTCGGTAGCGTTGCCTTCGGAAGAGAAATCATCGGAGTCGAGGGGCCGGTCGAGATACTTGGGATCTATCTCCTTGAGGAAGCGCGACGGCGCGTTCGACTCGTGGCGGCCGTTGCGCATGCGGGTGCCGGCAAAAGACAGGGTCACCACCTTCCCGGCGCGGGTCACGGCCACGTAGAAGAGCCGCCGCTCCTCCTCTATATCCTTCAGGGACAGCAACATATTCTGGCTCGGAAACAGATTGTCCTCCATTCCCGCTACGAACACATAAGGGAACTCCAGACCCTTGGCCGAGTGGACTGTCATCAGCGCCACCTTGTTGTTGGTGTCTTCGTCATCCTCCATATCCACGCTGCTCAGCAGCGACACGTTCTCAAGATAATCATCCAGCGTGAAGGTGGCCTCCGCACCCTCGGCCTCTTCCTCCCGCTCCTCGATGAATGACGCAACGGAGTTCACAAGCTCCTCCACATTGGCGAGCCGGGACTGCCCTTCGATGGACATGTCTGCCTTGTAGAACGCCAGGATGCCGCTTTTGTCGGCAATTTCCGTGGCCAGCTCGAAGGCGTCGGTCTGCCTGAACTTCTGGTTGAGAAGATCTATCATCAGGCAGAAGGAGCGGATCTTCTGGATTCCGGCATTGCGAAGGCCGAAGGCTTCGAGGCCGTCGGAGAAGGCCGCCCTGAAAAGGGAGGTCTGCCCAGAGCGGGCCGCCTCTTCGAGGGCCCGTATGCTGGTGTCGCCTATGCCGCGGGCCGGGGTGTTGACCACCCTCTTGAAGGACTCGTCGTCCATAGGGTTCACCACCAGCTTGAAATAGGCCATCAGGTCCTTGACCTCGGCGCGGTCGAAGAAGGAATGGCCGGAATACACTATGTAGGGGATGTTGCGCCGGCGCAGCTGCTCTTCGAGCGGACGCGACTGGGCGTTGGTGCGGTAGAGTATGGCAAAGTCCTGATACTGGGCGCCGTCCTTGCGGACACGGTCCTGGATGGCAGACACTATATCGACCGCTTCGTCCTGCTCGGACCAGGTCTTCAGCACGTGGATCTTCTCGCCTTCGGGACCGTCGGCATAGCAGTGCTTGGGGATGCGGCCGGTGTTGTGCTCAATCAGGGAGTTGGCGGCATCCACTATGGTGCTGGTGCTGCGGTAGTTGCGCTCCAGGCGGAACACCTTGCAGTCCTTGTAGTCCTGCTTGAAATTCAGGATGTTCTGTATCTGGGCGCCGCGGAAGGCGTAGATGGACTGGGAATCGTCGCCCACCACGCAGATGTTGTGGTGCTTTGCGGCCAGCTTGCGGATGATCAGGTACTGGGCGTAGTTGGTGTCCTGGTACTCGTCCACCATTATGTGGGTGAAGCGGGCAGCTATGGCATCCAGGGCCTCCTGGTTGTCGCGCAGGAGGATGTTCATATTCACGAGTATGTCGTCGAAATCCATCACTCCCGACTGCTTGAGGCGGGCCTGGTAGAGGTCGTATATGTCTGCGATTCGCGGCTTTTTGGCGTGCGCGTCCGCAATCTGGGTGTTGCGGTCTTCGCGGTAGGCCCTTGGAGTCACGAGATAGTTCTTGGCGTTGGAAATCCGGGACAGCACATCCCTGGGCTTGTAGACCGAATCGTCGAGCCCGAGCTCCTTTATCACGGTCTTTACGGCAGCCGTGGAGTCGCTCTGGTCGTATATGGTGAAACTCTCGGGATAGCCGAGACTGCCGGCATACTCCCGCAGGAAGCGCACGAAAATGGAGTGGAAGGTGCCCATCACGACGCGGCGCGCCTTCCAGTTTCCGACCATACGGGCTATCCTTTCCTTCATCTCCCCCGCCGCCTTCTTTGTGAAGGTCAGGGCAAGGATACGCGAAGGATCCGCCCCGAGGGCAAGCAAATAAGCAACTCGGCTTGTCAGAACGCGGGTTTTGCCCGAACCGGCACCCGCCACTATCAACACAGGACCATCTACACACCGGACCGCCTTCTCCTGCTCCTCGTTCAGTCCGTCCAAAATTACACGCACATTGTTCTCCATAATGACGCGAAAATACAAAAAAAAGTGGTATCTTCGCAACGCTTTTTGCAAATTATTATATCGATATAAAAATGTCTAACAACATCGTTTTGAAAAAAGGTCTGGACATCCCCGTGAGCGGGTGCGCGGAACTTGTTGTCAGCAAATCGATGCAGCCTTCCGTGGTGGCCGTACAGCCCGACGGAATCAAGGGCCTGCTTCCCAGGCTCCTGGTCAAGGAAGGAGACCGCGTGCTCTGCGGATCTCCCGTGATTGCCGACAAGAAGAATCCCGAAATCCTGCTCACAGCGCCCGCAAGCGGCACCGTGAAGGAGATCGTCCGTGGCGAGAAACGCAAACTGCTCGCCGTCCTTATCGAGGTCGATGACTGCCAGGAGTACGTCCAGTTCGACACCTCCGACGTCAAGACCGCATTGCTGCAGAGCGGCCTCTGGTCCCTGCTGGTACAACGCCCCTACGGCGTGCTGGCCGATCCGGCACTCACCCCAAAGGGAATTTTCATTTCCGCCTTCAGCACCGCCCCCCTTGCTGCCGACACCGAGTTCACCCTCGGCGGCGAAGTGCAGAACATCCAGAAGGGCATAGACGCGCTCGCCACCCTTGCCCCCGTCCACGTGTCACTCGACGGATCCCGCAAAGACAGCGCATTCTGCAGGCTGACAGGCTGCACCCTCCACACCTTCAAGGGCAAGCACCCCGCAGGCAACGTGGGCGTGCAGATCAGCCACATCAGCCCCATCATGAAGGGTGAGACCGTGTGGACCGTGTCCCTCGCAGGGCTCGCCATAATCGGCAGGCTCTTCGCCACCGGACGCTGCAACATGCGCCGCAAAGTGGCGGTCGGCGGCCCCGCAGCCATCTGTCCTTCCTATGTGGAAGCCCTTCCCGGCACCCCGATGAAGAACTTCATCGCCTTCTGGGGCAACACCGAAGACGAGCTCCGCATCATCAGCGGCGACGTCCTCAGCGGCATCCCGGTGGGCAAGGACGGCTATCTCGGCCGCGACACCGACCAGGTGACCATCATCCGCGAAGGCTACGACAAGGAGCTCCTCGGCTGGATACGTCCCATCCGCTTCCGTCAGTTCAGCACCGACCACAGCTACTTCAGCTGGCTCATGCCCTGGCGCAAATACGACATGGACACCAACCTCCACGGCGGTCCCCGTCCGTTCCTGATGAACGACGGCTACTACGCCAAGGTGCTCCCCATGGACATCTATCCCGTGTACCTTACCAAGGCCTGCCTCGCCGGTGAGATAGACAAGATGGAAAAGTTCGGAATCTACGAAGTCCTCCCCGAGGACCTCGCCACCTGCGAGTTCGTGGATCCCAGCAAGATCTACATCCAGGACATAATCGCAAAGGGCATTGACCTGATGCTCAAAGAAATGGCTTAAAAGATATGAACAAGATTTTCGAAAAAGGCGGCAAGCTTTACTGGCTACACAGCACCGTCGATGCTTTTGAGACATTCCTCCACGTGCCCGGCACCGTGACCCTCAAAGGCTCACACGTGCGTGATGCGATAGATCTCAAGCGCCTTCTCATACTGGTGGTGATAGCCGCCGCTCCCGCAGCCCTCTTCGGCATGTGGAACGTGGGCTACCAGCACGGACTTGCGATGGGCCAGACCGGAGTGCACATCCTCGAGTACTTCTGGTTCGGCTTCCTGCGCGTCCTTCCCCTCTACCTTGTGTCCTACATCGTAGGTCTCGGTATCGAATTCGCTTCCAGCCAGATACGTGGCGAGGAAGTGAGCGAGGGCTACCTCGTCAGCGGTTTCTTCATTCCCCTTATCGTCCCGGTGGACATCCCCCTGTGGATGCTTGCCCTGGCCGTCGCCTTCGCCGTCATCTTCGGCAAGGAAGTGTTCGGCGGCACCGGAATGAACATCTGGAATCCCGCCCTGCTGACCCGCGCGTTCCTCTTCTTCTCCTACCCCAACTACATGTCCGGTTCCGAGTGCTGGATCGCCTTCAAGAAGGGTGAGACCGCAGTGGCAGACGCCTTCACCGGCGCCACTCCCCTCGCCCTCGACGGCGCAACCGCCCAGTACGGCACAGGCTTCTGGGACCTCTTCATCGGCACCGTCCCCGGTTCCGTGGGAGAGACTTCCGTGATCGCCATCCTGCTCGGCGCCATCCTGCTCCTCTGGACGGGCATCGCAAGCTGGAAGATCATGTGCGGCAGCATCGCCGGCGCACTGCTCGTGGGCTGGCTCGGCAACCTGGCCGGCCTCACCGACATCCCCTTCTACATGCAGCTTCTCTACGGCGGCTTCGCCTTCGGTACCGTCTTCATGGCGACCGACCCCGTGACCTCCTGCCAGACTGAATGCGGCAAGTGGATATTCGGCGTGCTCGTGGGCATGCTCTGCATCACGGTGCGCCTCGTCAACCCCGGCTACGCCGAAGGAATGATGCTCGCCATCCTGTTCTGCAACACCGTCGCGCCGCTCATCGACCACTGCGTGGTGAGCGTCCATATCAACCGCAGGGAACGTAAATTCAAAGCCGCATAAGCCATGAACACCAACAACAACGTCTATACAGTCATCTACACCTCGATAGTCGTGGTGATAGTTGCAGCCGTTCTGGCCTTCGTGGCAGCCAAGCTTGGTCCCGCACAGGACGCAAACGCCAAGGCGGAAACGCTGAGGCAGATGATGTCCGCGGCCGGCATCAAGTCCACGGAAGAACTCTACGCCACGGGGAACGCCGACATCCTCCAGCTCTACGCCGACAACATCGAAGAGGCCTACACCATAGGCCTTGACGGCGAAAAGAACGGAGAGCTCGGCACCGCCAAGGACAACATCCAGCTCGTGGACAAGCTCAAGCCGCAGAACAAGGCCATCAAGGCCGGAGGCGAAGCTACTCTTCCCGTCTATATCTTCAAGAGCGGCAAGGTCGTGATTCCGGTCTACGGAGCCGGCCTCTGGGGGCCCGTCTGGGGCTACATTGCCCTCGAGCCCGACTGCCGCACCATCGCCGGCGCATATTTCGACCACGAAGGTGAGACTCCGGGCCTCGGCGCCAAGATCAAGGACGAGCCCTGGTTCCGCGAGAAATTCGTCGGCAAGACGGTCGAATGGGGCGATACCCCCGCCTTCCGGCTCGAGAAAAACGCCGAAGCCACCGGTGCGGCCAACGCAGTGGATGCCATCACCGGCGCCACTATGACTTCCAAAGGCCTGAACGAGGCTCTGAACGTCTGGTTCAAGGCTTATGAGAAGAGTCTCGGAATAGGCGCATTCTTCCACATGCTGGAGGAGCACGCCTCAGAAACAACACCTAACGCAGAGGAGGAATAAGTTATGGCACAGAAACTTAAAGAAACCATCCTCAATCCGATTCTCAAGGGCAATCCCATTACCGTCCTTGTGCTCGGCATATGCTCCGCGCTGGCTGTCACCGTGCAGCTCAAGGGAGCTTTGGTAATGGCCCTGTCGGTCATCGTGGTCACCGGGCTTTCGAGCTTCGTGTGCTCGCTGCTCCGCAACACCATCCCCAACCGCGTGCGTATCATCGTGCAGCTCGTGGTGGTGGCCATGATGGTGATTCTCGTGGACCAGATACTGAAAGCCGGCGAAGGCACCTACGCCATCGACAAACAGCTTTCGGTCTATATCGGCCTTATCATCACCAACTGCATCGTGATGGGACGCATCGAGGCTTTCGCCCTCGGCAACAAGCCCATCCCCTCGCTGCTTGACGGTCTCGCCAACGGCGTGGGCTACGGCCTCATCCTTGTCATCGTGGCCTTCTTCCGTGAACTCTTCGGAAGCGGCACCCTGCTCGGATTCCAGGTCCTCCCCGCAGCTTATGTTCCCAACAACCTGGTCATCCTTCCCCCGTTCGCCCTCATCCTCATCGGATGTATCATCTGGGTGCACAGGGCGATCGACAAAGACCTCCAGGAAAACTAACAGCGCCGCCATATGGAATACATCAGCTTATTCGTAAAGTCAATCTTCGTTGACAATATGATCTTCGCATACTTCCTTGGTATGTGTTCATACCTGGCGGTATCGAAGAACGTGAAGACAGCCAACGGCCTTGGCCTCGCTGTTATCTTCGTGCTCCTGTGCACGCTCCCCCTGAACTGGATCATCAACACCTACGTGCTGCAGCCCGGTGCCCTGAAGTGGCTCGGCCCCCAGTTCGAGAGCGTGGACCTCAGTTTCCTGAGCTTCATCGTGTTCATCGCCGTCATCGCCGCATTCGTGCAGCTGGTGGAGATGATCGTGGAGAAGTTCCTCCCTTCGCTCTATTCCTCGCTGGGCATCTACCTGCCGCTGATCGCCGTGAACTGCGCCATCCTGGGCGGTTCGCTGTTCATGCAGCAGAGGGATTTCACCGGCCTCGGAGAATCCGCAGTCTACGCCCTTGGTTCCGGCATCGGCTGGTACCTCGCCATCGTGGCGCTGGCCGCAATCCGCGAGAAGATGAGCTACTCCAACGTGCCCAAGCCCCTCAAGGGCATCGGCATCACCTTCATCACCGTCGGCCTTATGGGTATGGCGTTCATGATCTTTATGGGCATTCAACTTTAAAAGGATATGAGTCAGACAATTATTGCTTCAATAGTGCTTCTCGTCGCAGTGACGCTGGTGCTTGTGGCTCTTCTCCTTATCGTGAAGAACGCAATTACCCCCAAGGGCACTGTCAAAATAGACATCAACGACGGCAAGAAAGAACTTAACGTAGCTCCCGGCGGCAACCTCATGGCCACGCTTGCCGGCGAGAAGATCTTCCTCCCATCCGCCTGCGGCGGCAAGGCCAACTGCGGCCAGTGCAAGGTGCAGGTGCTCGAGGGCGGCGGCGAAATACTCCCCACCGAAACGGGCTTCTTCAACCGCAAGCAGATCAAGGACGGCTGGCGTCTGGGCTGCCAGGTGAAGGTCAAGGACAACCTCAGGATCCAGGTGGCCGAGAGCGCACTCTCGGTGAAGAAACTGGAGTGCGAGGTCATTTCCAACGAAAACGTCGCAACCTTCATCAAAGAGTTCACCGTCAAGCTCCCCGAGGGCGAAAACCTCGAATTCAAGAGCGGTGAATACATCCAGATCGACATTCCCGAATACGAGGCCGACTTCGCCGATATGGGCGTTGCCGACATCTACAAGGGCGACTGGGACAAGTACGGCATCACCTCTCTCAAGTTCAAGAACACCGTTCCCACCATCAGGGCCTACTCCATGGCTTCGTATCCCGGCGAAAAGGGCATCATCAAGCTCAACGTCCGAATTGCCACTCCTCCGTTCGACAGGACCCAGCCGAAGGGCGTATTCAAGTTCGTCCCCGGCGTGCCTCCGGGAATCGCTTCGACCTATGTGTTCTCCCGCAAGCCGGGCGACAAGGTGTGGATCAGCGGCCCCTACGGCGAGTTCCTGCTTCCCAAGGACGATCCCGAGGACATGGAATACATATTCGTGGGCGGCGGCGCCGGTATGGCTCCTCTGCGCAGCCACATCATGCAGCTGTTCAAGACATTGAAGACAGGACGCAAAGTCCGCTTCTTCTATGGCGCACGCGCCCTCGTGGAGGCCTTCTACCTCGAGGACTTCGCCGAGATCGAAAGGGAATTCCCGAACTTCAAGTTCACCCTCGCCCTCGACCGTCCCGATCCTGCAGCGGATGCCGCAGGCGTGAAATACACTCCCGGCTTCGTCCACAACGTGATGTACGAGACCTACCTGAAGGAGCACGATGCTCCCGAAGACATCAAGTACTTCATGTGCGGCCCTCCTATGATGGTCAAGTGCGTGAACGAGCTTCTCGATTCGCTCGGCGTCCCTCCCGAAAGCATACTCTACGACAACTTCGGTGGTTGATGCGTGAGAATCTGCTGTATAATAGCATCCCTTCGTCTTGGCGGGGCTGAGAGGCAGCTGGCCGGTCTGGCCTGCATGCTGAAAGCTGCCGGAGAAGACGTGGAGGTGCTGACCTACAGAGACGGAGATTTTTATGAAACAGTGCTGGATGCCGGCGGCGTCCGGCACTGTTTTATTCCCCAGCGGGCCGGAGAGGCCGGGCTGGTCCGCGACATTGCGGACCACTTGAAGGAAACCGGCTGCGAGACGCTGATTTCTTTCCTTGCGGGAACCAACCTCAAGGCCTGCCTTGTGAAGCGCCTCTGCCCCGGACTGCGGCTCATAGTGTCGGAGCGAAACTGCAACACTTCATTCCTGCCGCACGACTCCCTCCGCTTCGCCCTCTACAGAAGATTCGCCGACCAGGTGGTATGCAACAGCTACGCCCAGTCGGATTTCATACGGCGCCACGCCCCAGCCCTGCGGGGAAGGCTCTACACCATCCCTAATTTCACCGACCTGGAGTATTTCAAGCCGGAGGAAAGGGTCTTCAGCCAGCCCTACAGAGTCGTGACCACCGCGCGGCTTGACAGGCGGAAAAACGCCCTGGGGCTGATCCGGGCTGCGGCCAAATGTCCCGGGCTGAGCTTCGACTGGTACGGCGCCGGGGAGGAAAGCGGCTACGGGCGCCGCTGCCGCCGGCTCATCGCCCGCCTGGGCATATCGGACCGCTTCCGCATCCATCCGTCCACCCATGACCTTCTGCCGGTCTATTCGTCCGCAGATGCGTTTTGCCTCCCCAGTTTCTACGAAGGCACCCCGAATGCCCTGGCGGAGGCCCTCTCCTGCGGGCTGCCCTCAGTGTGCAGCGACGTGAGCGACAACTGTCATTATGTCATCGGGGGTAAGAACGGTTTTCTGTTCAATGTCAGGAAACAAAAAGAATTAGTCCGCGCATTGCGGGACCTTGCCGCGACACCTCCTGAAAAGATGCAGGAATACGCCTCCAGGAGCCGCCAGAAGGCGGAAATGGCCTTTTCGAAAAAATTGTTTTTCGACAGATTCATGGACCTTCTAAGGGGTCCGGCCGGGGGTACGAAATACGCCGTCGAAAATATTCACAAAAACTGATTTACGATTTTTTTGATTCCATTGCATTTTCATTCCGCTTTTATAGTTTTGCGGCACTATGAAAACAGCATGGAATCAAACAGGCCGGTTATCCCTACTCATCTTCCGGCGTTCGCCAGGGGGAACTCTTCCCCGACTTATACTCTTGTTCAGCTTGCTAATACAGACCCCGGCCTGTTTGATTTCCGGTTGCAGCAGGGACGGCGGCGGGCCGGACAGCCTGGATGCCGTGGAAGTGCAGCTGGACAGCAGCCGCTTCGACGTCAGCTTCACTATCGTGGACAACATCGCGGAAACGCCCCACAGCGTCCGTCGCCTGGATGTGTATATATATGATGCGGACGGGATCAAGCCCCTGCTGGACAAGCGCCGATACGACTCCCTCCCGGAAAGCCTTGTCCTCCACGGCAACGGGAAAGCCAGGATCGTAGTGGCAATCGCCAACGCTCCCGGGGATTTCGGAAGCGAAAGCACGGGGCGCTTCGATGCCATCGAGATGCTAAGCCTGGATTTTGCGAGCGAGAGTCCGGAAATGCCCGTGATGAGCGGAATGTGCACAGTGGAGGCAGGCGGCACGGAAACTCTCAGCCTGGCTCCGCTGATGGCCCGCATCAAGCTTGGGGAGGTGGGTAACCGCATGAAGAACTACGTCCGGCTAGAAGATCCGAGGATATACCTGGAGAACCTGAATTCCGGGGCGGAAATCATGCGCGAAGGCGGTTTCCGGCCCAGCGGCGTCACGGAGAAAGGAGCCAAAGTCTCACTCCCCTACGATATAGGAGTCTATGCCCAGCACCCCGGCACGGAACTGTTCTGCTACCCCAACGACTCCTCGGAAGCCACCATAGGCACCCCCGGCACCAAACTGGTGCTCGAGTGCGAAATCAAGGGCGAAATCGCCAGATTCAAGATCGACCTTCCTGCAATACGGCGCAACTCCACCACCACCGTGGACATCACGGTCAGCGGCAAAGAAGACTTCGAAAGCAAAGTATATTAGACCAGGCCGGAGAACCTGTCGGGAAGCCGTACCTTGACCTTGAGGTTGAGCATCGCCGGCTTGTTGGGGGTATAGGGCAGGCGTATGAATGTCTGCAGCCTGCGGGCAAGGACGGACCATTTGTCCCAGCTGCGCTCCTTGAGGGCGGGCAGATTGTCGATCAGGCGGCGGCGCTTATGCAGGTGCCTGTCCCAGCCCCGGGAAGAAAGGTCCTTGTCTTCGAGTTTCTGGCCGATGAAACTGGTGTCGGCGCAGCCGAAGTGGAAGAGATACAGGCCGGGCACTATGTGGAAATCGCCCTTGCGGGTGCGGTGGAAGCCGCTTCCCCATTCGACGGGAGCCAGAAGGACGGAAGTCTTGGTGTAGCGGGGCGACAGGCGGACGAACTTGCGCTGCGACAGGATGCTCCGGGAGAAATCCAGGGGCGGCTCGCAACTGATGTCCTGAATCACGTCGCAGCCAAGGCCGGAAAGGGAGTTGCGGCCTTCGGTTTTCTGCTCGGAAAGAAAAACGGGAAGGCTCTTGCCAATTGCCGGATCCACAATCAGGAATTCATCGACGTCGGTGCCGATGACCATATCGTATTCCCTGAGGAGTTCGGCGGCCTTCGCAGACATTATGCTGATGCGCTCCTTGTCGGAAATGCGCACGTTTCCAGCAACTCTGGGAATGATTTCGACGTGGCAGCCGTCCGCGCATGAAGAGACCGCCTGGTCTTCGCCGTCAAAGAAAATGAACAAGTTTTCCTTGCCGAGCAGGCTTCCATAATATGTGGTCCACTTGCCCAGAAAGAAATCGTCATTCCTGACCATTGTCAAAGCCGCGATTCTCTTCATCTCAAAAATCTTTCAAAGATAAAACTAATTGAAACAATTTCCAAATTTGCGCAATAAACATTATCTTTGCGAAATTATGGACATTTCGGGTTTTATCATAAAAAAGCGCAGGCCGATACTGGCCCTATTTGCTGTTCTTGCAGTGGTTTGCGCCATTATGATTCCCCGGGTGCACGTCATAATGGAGATTTCATATTTCCTGCCTGACGACTCGCCTATGAAAATAGGCATGGACAAGGTTTCGGAAAATTTCCCCGACATGGACAACCAGCTGAGCCTGCTCAGCGTGATGTTCGACAAGCCGATAGAGAAGGAAACGGTGATGAAGGAGCTGAACGGCCTGACCGGAGGCCTTTCCTGCCTTGCCGTGAAGGAAAAGGACGACTACACGCTCTTCGAATTCCTCCTGTCGAAAGGCTGCGACTACAGGGGCATAGAAAAGAAAATCAACGCGCAATACGGCGATGATGTCACAGTGGAGGTGAGTCTGGACAAGAACATGCCCGCCGACATCATCCCCATGATAGCCACGGGCGCAGTGATAGTGTTCATCATCCTGCTGGTGATGTGCGCCTCCGTGGTGGAGGTGTTTCTTTTCCTGCTGTCCATGCTGTTTGCCGTGGCCATCAATATGGGCAGCAATGTGCTGATGCCGGGTGTGTCCTTCATGACCAACACCCTCACAGCAGTGCTCCAGATGATACTGTCGATGGATTATTCCATCTTCCTGATGAACCGTTTCCGGCAGGAAAGGCTTGCCTGCGCCGACAGTGAGACGGCCATGAGCAATGCCGTCAGGAGCGCCGCACCGTCGATCATGAGCAGCGCCCTGACCACGATCGTGAGCCTTCTCATGCTCATTTTCATGCACCTGAAGATAGGCCAGGACCTCGGCTTCGTGCTGGCAAAGGGAGTGTTCCTGAGCATGGTGTGCAACTTCACCGTGCTGCCCGCGCTCATCCTGAAATATGAGAACGCAGTCCAGAAGACCACCAAGAAGGTTCCGCACCTGCCTTCTTCCGCCCTGTCGCGCTTCGAAATCCGCTTCCGGCTGCCGCTGGCCATACTATTCGTGGGTATATTCATTGCCGCATTCATACTTCAGAAACGCACGGAAATCTCGTTCTCAGCTATTTGGACCACGGAAATCGGCGATATATTCCCGCCGGAGAATCCCTGCCTGCTGGTGTATGACACTTCTGAAGAAGAAGCGGTGGCGGGAATACTCGACACCCTCGAGCGCGACAAAAACATCCAGTCCTGCCTGAGCTACCCCAGCCTGATGCTCCAGGGCTACACCGTGTCCGAGATGACCGGACGCGTGAAGCAGTACACTGAAGATGTGGATGAAGAGCTGCTGCGGATTGTGTACTACGCCAAATCCCACCCCGAGCGCACCGAGAAGCTGAGTTTCAATGAAATACAGGATCTTGCCGAAGAGCTCGGAAAGCAGGGGCTCATCCCCGAAGGCATGAGCATGGACAAGATCACCGCGAAGCTGATGCCGCCGCCCGCCCCGCCGGTGAAGCCCGCAAAGCCCAAGCCCGCTCCGGCCCCGGCCGCCGTGCCGGCAGACACTGTGACGGCAAAGGCCGCTCTGCCCGACTCCACCCTCATGGCGGCCGCCCTTCCTGATTCCACTGCCGCCGCGCCTGCCGATTCGTCGGCTAAGGCCGTCGTCACGCCCCCCGCCGGAAGCCCCGAAGCTCCGGACAATCCCATGGGCATCAAAGTGACCTACGAGCTGGCCACCACCCAGATGAGCGCAAAAGAAATGTCGGAAATCCTGGGCCTGGACCGCAGTTATTTCAATATGGTGTTCCGCATGGCAGGCCGCACACGCAAGCCCGCCACCATGTCGCCGCACGAACTGTCCACGTTCGTGACCTCCAAGATCCTCACCCAGAAGCGATACGCCTATCTCCTGACAAAGGAGCAGTCAGATCTCATACGGGAAGCCCACAGGCAGCTTGATTCGGCATTCATCGCAGGCCCGTCCGTCACCGACGTTCCCGACGTGTTGATTGCCCGCAGCGACAGCCTGGCCGCCTCTGCCGATTCAACGGCAGTCCTTGTAGCCGCTTCCGATTCGCTTGCAGGATCGGTGCCGCAGAACGATGCCGTGGTTGCCCAGGTGCCGGATCCGGAGCCCGAACCGGAGCCCGTGATTACTCCCGCCGAAAGGCTGGCGGAGATGGCCTTCTCCGGAAGGCGCTACAACTCCCGCCGCGTGCGGAATGCGCTTGCAGCGGCAGGCGTCCCCGTGAGCCAGGACGACATGGACCTGCTGTTCCTGTATGCCGGCAGCCGGAAGGATTTCGACCCCGCACAGCGCATGAGTTTGGGAGAGCTTGCCGGTTTTATCGACGGGACCTTGCTGAAAGACCCGAAGTTCGCACGCTTCATCACCGACGACCAGCGGGAAATGCTATCAGGAATCACTGGACAGCTGGAAGAAGGCGTGGGAATGCTCCGCTCCGACAAGATGTCCCTTGCCGCCCTGATGACCGATTACCCCTTCGAGTCGCCCCAGACCTTCGCCTTCGTGGACCGCTTCAAGGAGCTGGCGGACCGATCGCTGCAGAAGGAGCACTTCATTATCGGAGAGTCATTCATGTATAAGGAAATCAAGGACGGTTTCCCTAATGAAATGCTGCTGCTGACAATCCTCACCATACTTGCAATCTTCGTCATCGTGGCCCTGACCTTCAAGTCGTTCGTCATTCCCGTGTTCCTGATTTTCGCTGTGATGTCCGGGGTGTATGTCAACGTGTTCGTGAGCGGGCTCGGAGGCCACACGATGTACTTCCTTGCCTATCTGATAGTCCAGGGCATACTCATGGGCGCCACCATCGACTACTCCATCCTGTTCACCAGCTACTACCGCGAGAACAGGCTCCGCAGCGACGTATCCGGCTCGATCAGCGCCGCCTACCTTGGTGCAGGCCATTCCATCATGACCTCCGGCCTCATACTCACTCTCGGGCCTCTCGCGATGAGCATGTTCATCAACGACCAGATGGTGGAAATGATCCTGCGGTGCCTTGCCACGGGCGCCCTTGCGTCTATCCTGATCATTTTCCTGGTGCTTCCCGGCACCATTGCCATCTGCGACAGGCTGATCGCCCCCAAGGGCGCGGTAAAAAGTTTGGGAAATAAGAAAAAATAAGTACCTTTGTACCCCCATCGGGAGTTTAGCTCAGCTGGTTCAGAGCACCTGCCTTACAAGCAGGGGGTCACTGGTTCGAGTCCAGTAATTCCCACTTATCAAAAAAGCACCTGCGTTTCCACAGGTGCTTGATTTTTTTATTTTGCGGCCCCGAGGTATTCGAGGATGATGTTGACGGCCTGTTCTTCGGTGATGCCGTCCATATTGATTACGAGGCTGTAGTTGCGGGTGTCATGGCGGCTCACACCGGCGTAGCGCTTGATGTAGTTCTCGCGCATCTTGTCCACCTCGGTCACGATGACATCCGCGGTCTCGCGGTTCATGTCCTGCTTGCGCATCACCCGCTCGACACGCTGCTCGCGGGGGGCGGTGATAAACACATCGACCTTGTTGGGACAGTCCCTGAGGATGAAGAATCCGGAACGGCCGGTGATCACGCAGGATTCTTCATCTGCCAGCCCGCGCAGGATTTCCGCTTCGGCCTTGAATATGTCGTCGGTATCCACGTCGGGACGGAACTCCCTTATATAAATGCTGTTGGGATCATTGAGAAGCGCCGCCTTCGGAGTGGGTGTGATCCTCTGGAGGAAGTCGGAAAGCCACGACTTCTTCTCGCCTTTGAGCTTTTCAATTTCATAGGCGCTGAGGTCAAACCGCTCACGCAGGCCCTTGATGAGATCCTTATCGCAGAAACGCACGCCAAGCTTCTCCGCGAGGAGTTTGCCGACGCTGTGACCGCCGGACCCGATTTCACGGCTCAGCGTCACCACAAATTTTTCGTTCAAATTCATAACAGTAAAAAGTTATTTTGCGAATATACGAAAAAAAACATAAAAAAAACGCCTCCCGGCTGGGGAGGCGGAAGGTTCTAGAACCTGTCTTCAGAAGAAACCGACAGTTTCTTCCGGCCGTGACGACGGCGGGCCGCAAGGACGCGACGTCCGTTGGGAGTGCTCATGCGCTCACGGAATCCGTGCTTGTTGACTCTCTTGCGGTTGGAGGGTTGGTATGTACGTTTCATATCTTATTTGTTTAATTAATCAGATTTGGGAGGGCAAAGGTAATCTTTTCCAACCTCAATTACAAATTTTTCTTTAAAATATTCGTCATTAAGCCAATCTTCGATGCTCCAGACCCTCACGCGGGCGGGAGAAACACCGCATTTGCGGCCCATTTCGGCAATTTCCTGGAGCACGTCCCCGCCCTTCAGGCACAGGATGCTGCGGCGGAAACGCCCTTTCACCCAGGGGTAGAGCTTGTCAAGCGAGGCGACAGCCCGGGTGACCACCCAGTCGAAAGTCTCGCCGAGCTCCTCTGCCCGCGCCTGCACGCAGCGCACGTTCCCAAGTCCGAGCCCCTCCGCGACGGCCGAAGCCACGCGCACCTTCTTCCCTATCGAGTCGCACAGAGTGAAGCGCGCCTGCGGATACTCCACCGCCAGCGGTATGCCGGGAAAGCCCCCGCCGGTGCCAAGGTCCAGTACCGAGGCGCCGTCCAGCACCCCTTCGGGATAATGCAGCTCGAGATAGCGCGCAATTGCAAGGGAATGCAGGATATGGTGCCCGTAAAGACTGTCTATGTCTTTGCGGGACACCACGTTGATGCGCTCGTTCCATTCGCGGTACAGCTCCAGCGCGCGTCCGAAATCCTGTTCAGTGCTTCTCATTGGCGTTCGAGCAGCAGCACAGCGCTCTGGTAGGGCTGCTTGAGGTCCATATTGATCCCGAATGACGAGAGGAAATCGCCGCCCAGCACCTTTCCGTCTGCCCAGGTGGACTTACGCTGGGGCGCGATTTCCGTCACCTTGTAGCGGGCAGTCCCGTCAAGGCCTCCGATACGGAACTTCGGGACCACGCTGCGGCTTTCGTACTGCAGGCAGAAGGCGAAGAACACGGCCTTGCTCTTGTCTTTGGACACATAGGCCAGGGCGTAATACCCGCCCTCATAGGGAGAGCTGACGCGGTAGAGGTCGCCGTCGAACACGATGTCGCGGTACTCCTTGTAGGCAGCGAGGTACTTGCGCACGTATTCTTTCTCCTCGTCGTTCAGAAGCTTGGGCTGTATCTCCATTCCGAGGCGGGCGGTCGCGGCCATGTCGCAGCGGAACTTGAGGGGGATGATACGTCCGGTCTGGTGGTTGGGAATGGCGGAAATGTGCGACCCGAGAATCTGCACGGGGTAGATGAGACTGGCGCCGTACTGCATGAAGGCGCGGGAATGGGCGTCGGTGTTGTCGCTGGTCCACACCTCGTTGGCCCACTGCAGCACGCCGTAGTCCATCCTGCCGCCGCCTGACGAGCAGGACTGGAGCATCACCTTGGGATACTTTTCCCTTATGCGGCGAAGCACGTCGTAGAAGCCGTTGATGTAGTCCACCCAGAAATTGGCCTGGGACTTCTCGCTGGAGGAGCCGACATTAAAGACGTGGCGGTTGCAGTCCCACTTGATGTAGTCGATGTCGCCGAGCTGCATGGTCCTGTCGAACACGCCGAACACGAAGTCCTGCACCTCGGGGTTGCTGAGGTCCAGAAGCAGCTGGTTGCGGGCCGGATAGGCCTCCCTTCCCTTCTCCACCACCACCCATTCGGGATGCTTCCGGTAGAGGTTCGACTTGGGATTGACCATCTCGGGCTCGATCCATATGCCGAATTTCAGGCCCTTCGCGTGGGCATAATCGGCAAGGTAGCCTATGCCCTCCGGGATTTTCTTCTCGTTGAGTTCCCAGTCGCCGAGGCCGGCTTTGTCGTTGTCGCGGGCATATTCGCCGTTGGCGAACCATCCGTCGTCCAGCACGAACATCTCCAGGCCCATTCCGGCCGCATCGTCGATCATGTCCGTGAGGGTCTTGGTGTTGAAGGAGAAATAGGCGCCTTCCCAGCTGTTGAGCAGCATGGGGCAGTGCATCGAAGAATCGTACATTCCGAAGCGGCGCGCCCAGTCGTGGAGGTTGCGGCTGGCCTGGCCCGCGCCTTGGGTGCTGTAGGTCCAGACCATGTCGGGGGTCGTGAATGTGGCACCGCCGGCAAGGGTGTATTCAGCACCGTTGGGATGGATTCCCGAGCTGATGTAAAGGCGTCCCGTCTCATCCACCTGGAAATTAAGCCTGTAGCTGCCGCTCCAGCGGAGGGCGCCGGCGATCACATCTCCGTGCGTCTCGTCGAGGGTGTCGGAATCGAGGCTCAGCATGAACGAAGGGTTCGAACGCTGGGTGGCGCGCACGCCGTCGCGGCACTCGACGACCTTGATGCCGTGGGTCAGGCGCTCGGTCTCGATGTAGTTTTCGTGGGCCCAGGAACCGTTGAAGTGGGTCAGGGTGTATTTTTCGGACAGAATGGGAATGCAGGAGGAGTAGAAGTTGCGCAGCAGCACGCTCTTCTTGCCGCAGTTGGTAATCTCGGCGTGGGCCAGGATCACGTCCTCCGCCTGGTAGGCGTCAAACACCAGGCACACGACAAGAGGCTGCTTGGAATCCTTCAGCTGCACGCGGGTGCGGATCACCCCCGCCTGCGGCTTTTCCACGTAACTGGTCTCATAGATCAGCTCCGTGTTCAGTCCTCCGTCGGGATAGGTGACGGCAAGCGCGGGCTCCAGGACGAACTTTCCTCCTGCCGTGGGATACATCTGCGGATCACCCACGGAATGGGAGTCGGCGTAGGTTGCATATCCGGTGAAATCGGACGCCGAACGCACGGACGGGCCGTAGTGGCGGTAGCTGAGGGCACCTCCGACCTTGCCCACCATGACGAGGGAATTGTGGTCGGTGCTCACGTTGATGTAGTGGTAGTCGGCGGCAAAGCCCTGCAGGGAGAGCCCGAGGGCCGCCAGGATCACGATGACGAGATTTTTCATTTTGTCAAGCATTTGTTTGGCGCGTCGGATGCGGGTGCGGACCGTGTTGAGTTCGATCCCCGTTTCCTCGGCTATTTCTTTGTATTGCATTCCTTCGATAAGACGCTTGCGCGCGATTTCCCGGTAAAGCTCCGGGAGACCTTCCACCAGCTGTTCCGTCTCCTCCCGCACCTCGGTCTTGATGATTCCTTCCAGCGCGTCGTCCACGTCGTCGCCTATGGTCTCGGCCACGTTGAGCGAACGGCCTTCGTCGTCGATCGACACATAACCGCGCAGGCGGCGGGTTTCCTGGTCGATGACATCGAGCGCCGTGTTGTGGGCTATCCTTTTGAGCCACACCTCGAAACGGCCGAGGGACGGGTCGAAGGAGCGTATCTGCCTGAAAGCCTTTTCGAAGGTCTTCGAGCAGACGTCCTCCACGTAGAAGTAGTCCAGCTGCTTCATTATGGTGCGAAGGTAGGATCGTATGGAATCGATGTTCGCGTCCCATAGGGCCGTGAATGCGGTGCCGTCGCCGATTATCGCCCGGCGCACCAGTTCATCAATGGGCTTCGAGCCAGTTTGAGCCATAATTGCATTCGACTGTGAGTGGAACATTCAGGGATATGACCCCCTGCATTTCTTCGCACACCATTGCGGCCGCGGCCTCGATTTCGTCTGAGGGCACTTCGAGCAGGAGTTCGTCGTGGATCTGCAGCACCATGCGGGAGCGCATCGACTGCAGGCGCCTGTCCACAGCCACCATCGCCAGCTTGATGATGTCGGCGCTGGTGCCCTGGATAGGGGCGTTGACGGCGTTGCGTTCGGCAAATGCGCGCACGGTGGCATTGCCGCTGTTGATATCGGTCACGTAGCGGCGGCGGCCCATCAGCGTCTCGACGTAGCCGTTGGCGCGCGCGGAAGCGAGGGTGGCATCGATCCAGCCCCGTATGCTGGGGAAGGACGCGAAGTAGTCTTCGATGAGTTTGGCGGCCTCCGTGCGGGAGCAGCCGAGGTTCTGGCTGAGTCCGAACGCGGATATGCCGTACATTATGCCGAAATTGGCGGTCTTGGCGATGCGCCTCTCGTTGGCGGTGACTTTCTCCACGGGGATGTGGAAGATTTTCGCCGCCGTGGCGGAATGGATGTCGATTCCCTCCCGGAAGGCGGCGCAAAGATGCTCGTCACCGCTCAGGTGGGCCATAATCCTCAGCTCGATCTGGGAATAGTCAGCGCTCATTATCACCGCTCCGGGGGCTTCCGGCACGAAGGCCTTGCGGATTTCACGGCCCTGCTCGGTGCGTATGGGGATGTTCTGCAGGTTGGGGTTCGAGCTCGACAGGCGGCCGGTGGCGGTCAGCGCCTGGTTGAAGGTGGTGTGGACGCGGCCGTCGCGAGGGCTCACGTATGACGGGAACGGCTCGATGTAGGTTCCGAGCAGCTTCTTGAGGCCGCGATAGTCGAGTATGGCTTCGATGATGGGGCTGCGGCCGGAGAGGTCCTGCAGCGTCTTTTCGTCCGTCGGCCAGTTGCCCTTCTTCGGCTTTTTGGCTTTCGGGTCCAGCTTCAGCTTCTCGAATAAGACTTCCCCTATCTGCTTGGGGGAATTCACGTTGAGCGACGGCTCACCGGCCAGCCTCCGGACTTCGGACTCCTTTTCCGCCACCTGCACGCGAAGGCTGTCGGCATAGTCGCGGAGCACTTTCAGGTCCACCTTGACGCCGGTCATCTCCATGCGGGCGAGCACGCCGGAAAGGGGCTCCTCGATGCTGTCGTAGAGTTCCCGCAGCCGGGGATCGGTGCGGTCCATCTCGGCGAACAGGGCATCCGCGAGCGGCAGCAGTACCGACGCCTCCAGATAATGGTCCGGGCCGGATTCGCCGTCGTCGAACAGGGAGCCCTGCTCCATATCAGCATGGCCGGCTAACTCCACTCCAAGCACCGTGGAGGCGAGGAAGTCGAGCTTGTGGCTGCGCTCGGGGCCCAGCAGATAATGCAGCAGCTCTATGTCTTCGAGGCGGCCTTTGAGCGGACAGCCCAGCAGGCTGAGCTCTTCCATCTGCTGCTTGAGCCCTATGCCGGCTTTCGTGCGGGAAGGGTCGGCAAGCAGGTCCTTCATCGACTCCGGAGAGGCGGAAGCGACTCCGTGGGAATCAGCCACATAGAGCGTCCCGTCGCAATAGTGGACGGCGACGCGGGAGTCGGTGATGGCTGCGGGCTCCACCTTTTTGACCTCGACGCTGCGCACCGGCGGCGCATGGAAAACCTGGGGGCCGGCGCTGCCGATTTCGTCGGAAATCTTCCGCACCAGGCGAATCAGGGAAGGGAATTCATATAATTTGAAGAGGGCCTCGACTTCCGGAGTCCACGCCAGGTCGAGCACCATGTCGGCCGTCGTCGCCTCCAGGGGGATGTCGGTCTTTATGGTCACAAGTTCACGCGAGAGGCCGATGTGGCTGCGGGCAGCTTCGAAGAGGTCGCGCTGGCGGGGCGTAAGTTCGTCCAGGTGGTCATAAATCGCCTCCACGGAGCCGTATTTCTTCAGCAGCTTCGACGCGCCCACGGGCCCGACGCCCTGCACTCCAGGCACGTTGTCGGAGGAGTCTCCGCATATGGTCAGGATGTCGATGACCTGCCTGGTGCTGTCTATTCCCCACTTTTCGCACACCTCGGCCTCTCCGAGCAGCTCGTTGTCGGCGCCGGATTTTCCGGGCTTGTACTGGTGGATGTGCGGGGAAACCAGCTGCCCGTAATCCTTGTCGGGAGTCACCATATAGACTTCCAGGCCTTCGGCGGCGCTGCGCACGGCCATCGAGCCTATCACGTCGTCCGCCTCGAATCCGGGAATCATCAGCACCGGAATGTCCAGCGCCTTGACTATTGCGGTCAGGGGCTCCAGGGCGTCGATGATGAGCTGGGGAGTTTCGGCCCGGTTGGCCTTGTACTCAGGGTACAGCTTGTTGCGGAAAGTGCCTCCCGGCGGGTCGAAACTCACGGCGAGATGGGTGGGCTTTTCACGCTCCACCAACTCCAGGAGATACTTCGTGAAGCCGAAGAGTATGGACGTGTCCACCCCTTTGGAATTCACCATGGGGCGCCCCAGGAAGGCATAATACATCTTGAAAACGAGCGCGTGGCCGTCGATCAGAAAAAGTTTCATATTGAAACACAAATATGGGATTTTTTTTGAAAGTTTCAAACTTCTTGGCTATATTTGGGAACTATGAAGAAAATAATTGCCATCACTTTTGCGCTCTGCCTCGCCGCAGGCGCATTCGCCCAGACGCAGACCATCCGGGCTTTCTCCCACAGGGGCGGCCGCCTCGAAAGGGATGAGAACACTGCAATTGCCTTCCAGGACAGCTGGGACGCCGGCTACACCGGATTCGAGACAGACATCCGCCGCACCAAAGACGGAGTGCTCTACCTCACCCACGACCACACCCTCGAACGCACCACCAACGGCACGGGCATCTTCGAGCAGAAGACATCCGCCGAAATCGAGCAGCTCCGCACCAAGCAGGGCAACAAGCTGATGAAATTCGACGAATTCATCGAGTTCCTGCAGGACAAGGACAATCTCTACGTGGAATTCGAGCTCAAGACCAAGCCGGTGGAGCTCTATCCCCAGGAGCTGGTGGAAGAAGTGGCGGAGCGCGTGTACCAGGCGGCAATGTCGATACGCACCAAAAACTCCCTGCTCCGTTTCACTTCCTCCGACCTTCGCGGCCTTCGCTACCTGAAGCAGGCCCACCCGGACCTCAAGAGCAGGGGCCCCGAGTCCAACCTGCTGATTATCTTTTCGAAAGGCGTCACCGACGAGACTATCGAGACCTGTAAGAAAGAAGACATCTGGGTGATGGGATGCAAGACTGATGGCACCACCCGCAAGATGGTGGAAAAGGCCCACAAGGAAGGAATGATCGTGAGCCTGTGGCCCACCCACAAGATCGAAGACTTCATGCTGGCCGCCTATCTTGGCTCCGACGCAATGTGCACGGACATCCCGTTCACGATGAAGCCCTGGCTGGAGAAAAACGCCCCCTGGTTGAATGTCATCTATTGACGAACAGTATATGAAGGAAGCGCTGCGGGAGGCCCAGGCGGCCCGCAGTGAGGGGGAGGTGCCCATCGGAGCCGTGGTGGTGGCCCGCGGACGGATTATCGCCCGGGGGCACAATATGACCGAGCGCCTCCATGACCCCACCGCCCACGCCGAGATGATCGCGCTGACCGCAGCGACCGAGGCCCTCGGGGGCAAGTACCTGCAGGACTGCACGTTATACGTAACAGTAGAGCCGTGTCCCATGTGCGCGGCCGCCCTCTGCTGGGCCCAGACCGCCCGGATAGTCTTCGGCGCCCCCGACCCGAAGCGCGGCTATTCCCTCTACTCCCCTTCCCTGCTGCACCCAAGGACCGAAGTAACCGGTGGCGTGCTCGCAGAGGAATGCTCCCGGCTCGTAGCAGATTTTTTCAAGGAAAAACGATGAAACGCAGAGACTTTCTTAAAAGCGCCGCCACCATTGCCGTTGCCGCCGCTGCCACCCCCGCCCTCGCGGCCCCTTCCTCACTGGCCCCTGCCCCTGCCATTCCGGGCGTCAGCGAGGAATCTGCCGGCCTGAGGGTCAAGTTCCTCGGCACCGGCGCCGCCAGTGGAAAAGGCCGCACCGGCAAGGGCCGCCGGCACAGCAGCATACTCGTGGACGGCCGCTTCTTGATAGACTTCACCGACGACTCCCTCGACATGCTGCCCCCGGGCACCCGCATAGACACCATATTCTACACCCACTCCCACAGCGACCACTTCCAGCCCTCCGCCGCCCTCAGGATCGGCGTCAGGCGGGTGTACCTCAACCACAGCTGGTACGACGTGGCCGTGAAGGCCTACCGCCAGGCGGCAAAGGAAGCCGGGGTGGAGATGCCTGCAATCATCCCCACCTACGTGGGCACTCCGGTGATAACCGGCGACATAGCCGTCACCCCCCTGCTTGCCAACCACCCCACCGATAACGCGATGGAGGAGTCCCAGATCTACCTGATCGAGAAAGGCGGCGTGCGGCTTCTCTACGCCACCGACACCAGCGGCATCCCGGGGCGTTCCGCCCGCCTTGCCGGCATCGACGCCCACCGCGAGGCCTACGGCATCACCGCCCTCATTATGGAAGCCACCATGGCCGACCCGGACGACTTCCGCCTCTACTGCCATTCCAGCACCGCCACGGTGGCCAACACCGTCCGCGTGCTGCTGAAAACCGGGCGTCTCCACATGCCGGCGGGCCAAAAGGTCTACCTCACCCACATGGCCTCGAGCCTCCATCCCCGAGACATCAACGCCGGACTTCCCGACCCCATCCGCGCCGCCGAAGACGGCCTGGAGGTCACTTTCAGGGAGCCATAACGAAAAAAGGACGCGCAGGCGTCCTTTTTTCGTTGAGGTACCAGGATTCGAACCTGGGCAGACAGAACCAAAATCTGTAGTGCTACCATTACACCATACCTCAATTCCGGCGGCAAAGATACGATATTTTTGCATAAAACGAGAAAAATCGTTAATTTTAGGGTTCGGAAACAACTATATCTACAGTATATGGACACACAAAAAGTTATCAAACAAGCCCTTGAGGTTTCAGTCGCCACCAAGGCGCTGGAATTCGGCGAGGACATCCTGGACCGCGTGCCGGGTCTCTTCAACAAGTTTTTCCCGGGACAGAAGGCGATAGTGTTCGCCGATAAGATCACCTGGAAAGTCGCAGGCGAGCGGGTATTCTACGAACTGGCAAAGGCCGGCGTTCCCGCCACCACCTTCATCATCACCGACGACCGCTTCCACCCCGACTGGAAATACGTCGAGATGGTGGACAAAGTGATTGAAGACGAAAAGGGCATCCTTATTGCCGTTGGCGCAGGCGTGATCAACGACCTCGCGAAGCTCGGCTCCTTCCGCCACAACCAGCAGTACATCTGCGTGGCCACAACAGCCTCCGTGGACGGCTACACTTCCTCTTCCGCCATCGTCAACGACGAGCGCGGCGCCAAGATAAACATCAAGTCCAACGCTCCCCTCGTGATCGTGGCCGACTCCAAGGTCCTCGGATCCGCTCCCTGGTTCCTGTCCGCCGCCGGCTATGCCGACCTCGCTGCCAAGGTGACTTCCGGAGCAGAATGGATGATCGCCGACCTCTTCGGCACCGAACCCATAGACCCGCCGAGCTGGCACATCACCCAGGACTCCCTGAAGGATATGCTGGACGACCCTGAAGGCGTGCGCAACGGCAAGCCCGAGGCCATCGAGAAGCTCTTCCTCGGCCTCACCCTCGCCGGAATAGGCATGGAAGTGGCCGGATCTAGCCGCCCCGCATCCTGCGCCGAGCACCTCTACGGCCACTACTGGGATATGACCCACCACACCAACAACGGCCGTCCCGTGTCCCACGGTTTCCAGGTCGCCATCGGTGAACTCACCCTCTGCGCATTCTTCGACGCCCTTTTCGAAATGGACCTCAGCAAGCTCGACGTCGACAAGTGCGTCGAAGCCTGGCCCAGCCTCGAAGAAGAACAGGAGAGAGCAAAGAAGATCTACGCCGACTTCCCCGTCCCCACCCTCGGCTACGAAGAAATCACAAAGAAATGGCAGCCCAAGGAAGAAGTCCGCGTGCAGCTGCAGAAGGTCAAGGAAAACTGGCCCGAGCTCAAGAAGAAGCTGCAGGCCCAGGTCTGGAGCTTCGAGAAGATGCGCGACATGTTCCGCCGTGCCGGCGCCCCGACCTCACCCGAAGAAATCGGCGCAACCCGCGCAGACCTTCGCAGAATCACCGATTACGTGCAGCTTATGCGCTGGAGAATCAACCTCCTCGACCTTGCCAAGCGCGGCTGCTTCTATGATGAACTTATGGACAAAGTCTTCGGAAAGGGAGGCGTTTGGGAGATAAAATAATGACACAGAACCCGATGATGAAACTCATCGCGGCCCGAAGGGAGGGAATACCGGCCGGTATTCCCTCTTATTGCACCGCGAACGAGATAGTGATAGAAGGCGTACTCGAGCAGGCCGGGCGCTTCGGCGACAGCGTGCTCATCGAAGCCACCTCCAACCAGGTCAACCAGTTCGGCGGCTACACCGGAATGAAGCCGGCCGACTACCGCGACTACGTCTGGCGCATTGCCGACCGCATTGGCTTCGACCGCTCTAAAATCATACTTGCAGGCGACCACCTCGGCCCCCAGCCCTTCCAGAACCAGCCCGAGGCCGAAGCCATGGAGAATGCGAAGGAAATGGTGCGCCAGTACGCCGCCGCCGGCTACACCAAAATCCACCTCGACACCAGCATGCGCGTCGCCGACGACGACCGCAGCCAGCCCCTCAGCGACCAGACGATTGCCCGCCGCGGCGCCATCCTGATGCGAGTGGCAGAGGCCGCATGGGAGGAGCTGCACAAGCAGGATCCCACTGCCGTACACCCCGTCTATATCATAGGCAGCGAAGTGCCCATTCCCGGCGGCGCACAGGAAAAGGAGGAGATGCAGGTCACCGATCCCGACGCCTTTGCAGCCACCGTCAAGGCCTACAAGGAAGTCTTCGCCCGCGAAGGCCTTTCCGACAAATGGCAGTACGTCATCGCCGTGGTGGTGCAGCCGGGCGTGGAATTCGGCGATGCCGACGTGCATATGTACAACCGTCCCGACGCCAAAGCCCTCTGCGCCAGGCTGAAAGACTTCCCGGAGCTGATGTTCGAAGGCCACTCCACCGACTACCAGAGCCCGCAGGCCCTGCGGCAGATGGTCGAAGACGGCATAGGCATACTGAAGGTGGGACCGGCCCTGACTTTCGCAGCCCGCGAAGCCCTCTTCGCCCTCGCCCACATGGAAGCCGAACTAATAGACGAGCCCGCGAAGCGTTCCAACTACATCGAAGTTGTGGAGCAGGCCATGCTGGAGAATCCCAAGAACTGGCAGAAATACTACCACGGCACACCAAAGGAGCAGGCACTCAAGCGCGCCTACAGCTACTCCGACCGCAGCCGCTACTATATGCCGGATCCCCGCATCGAAGCCGCAATGGCAAAGCTTTTCGCCAACCTCGAAGGCGCCGACATCCCTATGGGCATGCTGCATCAGTATATGCCGATACAGTACATCCGCGTGCGGAACGGCGTGCTCGCGATGAACCCCAGGGCCCTGGTGAAGGACGCTGTACGCATCGTATGCGAAGACTACAACTACGCCACCAGGCAAGACTACCGCACCGGTAACGTACTGGAATAGCTGAAGTTTCAGCTGAAACGGCGGATAATTCTTTCAAGCTCTTCCTCCCCTGCGGAACGGAAGAGCATTTTTATCATCCGCTCCGGGAATTCCGAAAGGCGCGAATGGATCAGGCCGTCCACGCTGTCGTTGAAATCGGGATCCACGTTGAAGCACACCATACGGGCGCCCCAGGCCACATAGGCGCGCATCAGGGGCGGCAGCCTCCAGGCGCCCCCGGACATGTTGACAATCAGCTTGTCCAGAGCATCCGCATCGCCCACCGAGGCCAGGAGAGGCTCGGGATCCACCCTGAGGAAATTCTCTTTCAAGGGATGCGTCGGCTCGGCATATCGGTCCTTTTCAGGAGCCCCGTATGCGCGCATAAAGAATCTGACTATCAAGCTCTTATACAGGTCGGGGTAGCTTGAGCTCAGGCTCACCGGACCTATCATATACTTGACATCAGGGAACTTGAGCAGGGTGTACACGATGCCCGTCAGCAACAGGCGGAGCGGCAGGAATTCCCCCTGATACTTCTCCAGCACGAAACTGCGGCCAAGTTCGACGGTCTCCCGAAGCATGGCGTCTGTGCCGGGCTTATACCGGAAAAGAGACGTGGTATAGAATCCGGAAGCCCCGCCGGGCATCGCCATAATCTCGCTTCCCACGCCTATACGGTAGGCGCCGGCAATGCAGGCATCCTCCATGTGCCAGAGTATCAGCTGGTAATAGTAACTGTCGTACTTGTCGGTGTCACAGGCATTGCCCGTACCTTCGCCGACCGCACGGAAAGTGAGTTCCCGCAGCCGGGAGAGTTCCTTCATGATGGACGGCACGTCGTCGCTCCGGGTCAGATAACACCTGTAGCCGGCATTCTCGAACAGCATACGGTCGGAAATCCTTTCAATTTCAGCGCGCACCAGCTCCCTGTCAGTCTCAGGTGCCACCGGTTGTGCATGCTGCATAGACTCGTGTACGGGGGTTTCCCGGCATTCCGACTCGAGGGCATAGCAGCGGCTGCGAAGGTACTTTCCATAGGTGTCAAGGTCCAGACCCTCCGTCTCTACGGGAAGTATGGGACGGCCTATCCGCACTTTCACGCAGGTACCCCTCTTGTTGAAAAGCTCCTGGACGAGACGCACCGTGCGGAGCCGGGGGTGGATACAGCCCAGAAGATGGAAGAGCTTTGAATTACCGCCGTCGAAATAAATGGGCACCACAGGCATTCCGGACCTGCGGATAAGCTTGATTATGTTGTCCGCCCACGGCCTGTCTTCGATGACGCGGCCCTTTCCGAGGGCTGTTCGCTCGCCCTTCTTCTGCCATGTGGCCACTTCCCCGGCGGGGAAAAGCCCCAGCGGGCCGTCGGAAGCGAGGTGCCCCAGGGCCTGGCGTATGCCCTGTATGCTGCGGGCGCCCCCGGAGCTGAAATTATCGACAGCCAGGAAGCTGTCACGGAGGCTAGGGATAAGGGACAGAAGGAAGGTGGTCAGTATTTTGTACTCCGGCCGGCGGGACCCCACGACGCAACTCAGTATCATTCCGTCGATGCTGCCGTAGGAATGGTTGGAAATGGTGATGAATCCGCCTTCGGCGGGAATGTTGGATAGCTGCTCCTGAGGGATTTCCCAGCTCACTCCGCATTCCTCCAGCACACGGGCGGAGAATTCGGGCCCGGTATAGTCGCGATACTTGTTCTGGATACGGTTCGCCTCGTCGATCCGGAAGAGTTTCAACAATGACTTAGCTATGAACCGACCGAAAAAGCCTTTGATTCCTATGAACTTCTGAAGTTCTTCCGCCGTCAGGATAGTCGTCTGTGCTTCCATAAGACAAGGTTTAGCCAATCGTAGAAAATGCTGTACGAGAAGAGGAAATACACCAGCACGCCAGCCGCGGCCAGCGGAGACAGGAGGCAGAAGCCAAGCACGGCCCAGAGGATAAGCACCAACGGGCTGAGAAACAGTTTGCAAAGAAAACGCACCGAATTGCTGAACGCCTTGTCCTTGATCTTGAAGCGGCAGATAAGCTCTGCCGGGAGCCACATAGGGAGGGACAGCGCCGCAGCGGCCACAAAGAACGGCAAGGTGATGACAGCCAGGGGTATGCGCCACCAGGGCCTGGGAGGCACAGGCATGGTCTCGTCCAGGCGCTTCTCATAATTTTCGTCTTCCGGAATATAGTTGATAAGGCCGGCCATACGGTTCCAGAGCAGATCTCCGAAAGCCTCGTACTGGTCGGACTTCAGATCGTCCTTGTGCGCCTCGATGAATCCATTCACGTCTATGGGCTCGCCGAAACGCATCTTGCAACGGCCCCTGAAAGTCAGGAAGTCGCTGTATTCCAAGCCGACGGGCACCACGCAGGTGGGCTGGACGGCGGCATTCTCGAAAGCTATGCGCTGCGTCCCCTTGCGCAGGGGGCGGAGGGTATGCTTGAGCTTATGGGCGCCCTCCGGGAAAAGGCAGAAGGGAATTCCGTCTTTCAGCACGTCGATAATCACCGGGAAGACCTCGAGATTCTTTTCCACGCTGCTGCGCCCGTCGCGTTCCCTGGCAAGGGGAACCATATAAAGGAAGTGCAGCAGCTTGGCAGCCAGGGGCTTGTTGAATATGTCGGCCCTTGCTCCGAAAAGTATGGCCTTCCGGGGGAAGTGCTGAAGCAGCACCAGAGGGTCCAGGAGTGTATTGGTGTGGTTGGGCGCAAAAATCACGGCGCGTCCGTCGTCCGGGACACTGCCTTCCACTTCTATGCTTGCAAAACTGCTGCGGGCGATATGGTCCACATAAGGCCGCAGGATGTAATACCATCGGTTTCTGCCCCAATATTTTGACATACTGGCAATAGGTTTAGCTTTCAAATTTAGCAAAAACTTTCTTATATTGCGAAAAAATAATGTTGGTATGAATAAGTACATCCTGCCGGCCGTTCTGGCCGCCCTGTTAATTTCCGGAGTATGTACGGCTCGCGAAGAGGCCCGTCTCCTGCGTTTTCCCGCAACCAACGGCAACGAAATAGTGTTCACCTATGCCGGCGACCTGTGGACTGTGCCCGCAGCCGGCGGTGAAGCCCGGCGCCTTACTTCCCACCTGGGCTACGAAGCGTTCGCCCGCTTCTCCCCCGACGGAAAGCAGATCGCTTTCACCGGAGAATACGACGGCAACCGTGAGGTTTATCTCATCCCGGCCGAGGGCGGCGAGCCAGTACGCCTCACCTGGACCGCAACCAACAGCCGCGACGATATGGGCGACCGTATGGGCCCGAACAACATAGTGATGAACTGGACCCCGGACGGCAAGAGCATAGTCTTCCGCAATCGCATCAGCGACGGCTTCGCCGCCAAGCTGTATAAAGTATCCCCGAAAGGAGGAATGCCGGAAGAGATTCCCCTCCCGGAAGGCGGCTTCTGCAGCTGGTCGCCCGACGGCAAAAAGCTGGCCTACAACCGCGTGATGCGTGAATTCCGCACCTGGAAGTACTATCGCGGCGGTATGGCCGACGACATCTGGATCTGGGACCCGAAGGCGAAGAAAGTGTCCAACATCACTTCGAACGACGCCCAGGACATCTTCCCCATGTGGATTGGCGACAAGATCTACTTCGCCTCCGACAGGGATATGACAATGAACCTTTTCTGCTATGAGACCAAATCAGGCAAGACCACGAAAGTTACTGATTTCAAGGATTATGACATCAAATTCCCCAGCACCGACGGCAAGACCATAGTCTTCGAGAACGGCGGATGGATATGGAGGTTCAACCCTGCCGACGGCAGTTGCGCCAAGGTGCCCGTGACACTTGCCGGCGACAACATCCAGGCACGTCCCGAAAGGCGCGCGGTCGGCAAGCGCATCACCGGCTCAGCCCTCTCTCCCGACGGCACGAGGATGGTGGCGACAGCCCGCGGCGAGGTGTTCGATATCCCTGTGGGCAAAGGAGTTACGCGCAACATCAGCCGCAGCCCCGGTTCCAACGACCGCAGTGCCGACTGGAGCCCCGACGGCAAATACATCGCTTGGATCGGCGACTCCACCGGCGAAACCGAAATCTATCTTTATGACGTGAATGCCGGCGGCGAGCCCAGGCAACTGACATCCGGTTCCGACACCTACATCCGCGGCCTGCAGTGGGCTCCGGACAGCAAGTCCATATTCTATGGCGACCGCAAGAACCGTATCGTGGAAGTGCAGATTGCCACCGGCGAGCGCCGCACCGTACTCCAGAACCCCGAGGCCGAATTCTACAACGCCAATTTCTCTCCCGACGGCAAGTGGCTCACCTACACCCGTCCGGCAAAGAATGAAATGAACGTCGTATATGTGTACGAACTGGCATCAGGCAAGGAATATCCCGTCACTGAGCGCTGGTACAACAGTAGCGGCCCCGTCTTCTCATCCGACGGCAAATACCTGATATTCAGTTCAGACCGCGACATCGACCCGCAATACAACAGGGTTGAATGGAACTTCACGCTGGGCAATATGAGCTCTGCCTACATCGCCCTGCTCGACTCCGCCACGCCTTCCCCGCTGCTTCCTAAGGACGGCGAACAAAAAGCCGAAAAAAAAGCGGATAAAAAAGACAAGGGCAAGAAGGACGAAGGGGCCCCCGCCAAGCCGGAGGTTGAAGTCAAAATCGTGCCCGAGGGCATCTTTGCACGTATAGTGAAGCTTCCGTTCAGCGGCCGCAATTATTATTCGGACGGCAAGAAGATATGGTATTCCGGACGTGGCGGCACCCGTGTCTTCGACCTTGAAAAGCAATCCGACGAAGAATGCACGAAGGGCTTTTTCAGCTACCGCAACGGCGACAAGAAAGTCCTGCTCCGTGAAGGCGGCAAATTCTCAGTAGCCAGGCTTGACGCCAAGATGCACGGAGAAACCATCTCCACTGACGACTGCAACGCCATCATAGACTACAGCGAGGAGTGGCCCCAGATATTCGACGAGGTATGGAGGGCGTTCCGCGACGGATTCTACGTTGAAAATATGCACGGACGCGACTGGAAGGCCATCAAGGACAAGTACTCCGTCCTGCTCCCCTATGTCCGCACCCGCCTCGACCTCAACTATGTCATAGGCGAAATGATATCCGAAATGGGCTGCGGCCACGCCTACGTCTCCCCCGGCGAGTATCCTAAGCCAGCCCGCGTCGATATGGGCCTGCTCGGGGCACAGATTTCCCGCGACAAGAGCGGTTTCTTCAAGATCGACCGCATACTTGAAGGGGCTCCCTACAGCGAAAAACTGCGCTCTCCACTCGGCGAGCAGGGACTCGGCGTGAAGGCAGGAGAATATATCACAGCAGTGGACGGAGTGAGCGTGAAAGGCGTGGACAATATCTACAGCCTGCTTGTCGGCAAGTCCGGCGTACTCACCGAACTGACCGTTTCAGCCAAGCCTTCCGATGGCGGCAGAAAAGTGGTCGTGAAGCCGATACCCGATGAATACCCCCTCTACCACTATGAGTGGGTACAGAAGAACATAAAGACCGTGGACGAACTGTCAGGCGGCAAGGTCGGCTACATATACATTCCCGATATGGGTCCCGAGGGCCTAAGCGAGTTCGCCCGTTACTACTATCCGCAGGTGGACAAGGAGGCGCTCATCATCGACGACCGAGCCAACGGCGGCGGCAACGTGTCCCCCATGCTCATCGAGAGGCTCAAGAGGGAGGTTTACCGTATGACCATGAGCCGTACGTCCACGATGACCGGCACCGTCCCAGACGCGACTCACACCGGTCCCAAGGTGCTGCTGATCAACAAGTATTCCGCTTCCGACGGCGACTTGTTCCCATGGAGTTTCAAGGCGAACAAACTCGGCACCGTGATTGGTACCCGCACCTGGGGCGGCATCGTGGGAATCAGTGGCCCGCTGCCTTACATGGACGGCACCGACGTGCGTGTGCCTTTCTTCACGAACTACGACAGGGCGACCGGCCAGTGGATAGTGGAGAATCACGGCGTGGATCCGGATATACTTATCGACAACGACCCGGTCAAGGAATACGCCGGCACCGACGAGCAGTTGCTCAAAGCCGTGGAAGTGGCCCTCGAGCAGCTTAAAGACCGCAAGCCTCTGCCGCCCGTCCCCGCCGACCGCACATTCAAGGACCTTGGCCTTCCCCAGCTCCCGTAAGATGAAGAGGATTGCAGTTGCTTTAACGGTGCTCGTGCTTTGCTGCTGCGGCAGGAAGGTCGACTATGTGGAATGGCTGTATGAATCGATGCCGTTGCCGGACAGCCTGATGTATCCCAGGGAGTTCTGGGAGGCGAATGTGGCGAAGACTCTGGAGGTGCGCGAGAAGATGGGCTGGGACGTCCCGGAGAGGGAGTTCCGGCATTTCGTGCTGCCGCTCAGGGTGAATAATGAATCGCTGGATGACTTCCGGACCGTATATGCAGACACTCTGTGCGCCCGCGTGAAAGGTATGGACATCACCCAGGCGGCGCTGGAAATCAACCACTGGTGCCACGAGCAGGCGTGCTACGAGCCGTCGGACGCGAGGACGAGCGCCCCGATGGCGACGGTGCGCAGGGGCGTGGGCCGCTGCGGGGAGGAGTCGGTGCTGGCGGTAGCGGCCCTGCGCGCTGCAGGCATTCCGGCGCGCCAGGTATATACGCCCCGCTGGGCCCACACCGACGACAACCACGCCTGGGTGGAGGTCTACACCGACGGCCGCTGGCATTTCCTGGGCGCCTGCGAGCCCGCTCCCACCCTGGACAACGCCTGGTTCAACGCCCCGGTGTCCAGAGCCCTCATCCTCCACACAAAGGTGTATGGCAACTACGACGGCCCAGAAGACGTGATCCAGCGGACACCCTGCTACACGGAGATCAACGTGATACGCGGCTACGTGCCCGCCCGCCGCACCACCGTCACGGTGCTGGACGGCGATGCTCCGGCTGAAGGAGCCCGGGTGGACTTCAAGATCTACAACTACGCCGAGTTCTACACGGTGGCATCCTACACCACCGGAGCGGACGGCACCGCCGCGCTCGATACCGGCCTTGGCGACATGCTGGTCTGGGCGCAGAAGGACGGGCGTTTCGGTTTTGCGAAGGCTGATTCCGACAGAGTTACCGTACGGCTGGACCACAGCATCGGCGAGCGTTTCAGCGCCGACGTCGAAATTGTGCCCCCGCCCGAGAATCCCATCCCCTCGGGAGCCACTCCTGAGCAGGAAGAAGTGAACCGCCGCAGGCTTTCCGAAGAGGATGCTATCCGGAGTTCCCACCCGCACAACAATCCCGAAGCCGACGCCTTCCTTGCCGCCCGCGGCGAAGAGGGGCAGCGCCTGCTGGATATGCTCCCCGCCAAGGACAGGGGCGATGTGACGGCCTCTGTGCTGGTGGACGCCCTGTGCATAGAATCCACGGATAAAGACGTGCTCTCGCCCCGCGTGGAGCTGGAGCCCCTGCGGCCCTTCCGCGGTGAAGTGCTTTCCTCCGGAATTGCCGCCCGCCTGCACTCCCCCGAGGAGGTGGTGGCCTGGGTGCGTGACAGCATAAAGATTGTCGAAAACCGCAACCCGCAGCGCCTGCGCACGGCTCCCGCGGCCGTCTGGCGCTCCCGCCTTGCCGATTCCAAAGCCCGCGACATTTTCTTCGTCGCCCTGTGCAGGACGCTCGGATTCCCCGCCAGGATCGACCCTGTCACGGGCAAGACCCAGTACTTCCAGAAGGATTTATGGACTGACGTGAAATTCGGCGAAGAGAAAGCCCCCCAAAGCGACAAAGGCAACATCATGCCTCGCCTGGAAGCAGGCTCTTCCGTCCCCAACCCCGAGTACTACCGCCATTTCACCCTTTCGGCAATCCATCCGGAAGGCATCCGGCTGCTCGAGTATCCGGAAGGATGGGGGCTCAGGCAGGACGAGACGGAGATTCTCATCTGCGATGCAGGCTATTACCTGCTGACCACCGGCACGCGCCTGCAGGACGGCAGCGTGCTCGCAAGTATGGAGTTCTTCACCGTGCCCGGCGGCAACGGCACTGTTGAAGTTCCCGTCCACCTGAGGAGCACAGACGGTGAACTTTCGGTGATTGGCAATTTCGACGCGGAAAGCCTTCTTAGCGCCACAGGACGGGGTGAGTTCCTGCTCTGCCTGCTCGGCGACAAGGGAAACGAACCGACCAACCACGCCCTGCGCGAGCTTGCATCAGCAGCGGACAGGATCAACGCATGGGGGCGCCCGGTGGTAAAGCTTTATCCCGAATTTGACGATAAATTGCTCCATTCATTCGCGGCGATTGGCACTCCCGGCACCACGCTTCCGATAATTGCGCTCTGCGACAGTTTCGGACGTGTTTTCTATATTTCGAAAGGCTATAATACCTCTCTGGCAAGTGATCTGGAAGGAATCTTAAGATGAAGAAGAGATTATCACTGTTGTTGGCCCTGATTTGCGCGGTCTGCCATGCAGCGCCGCCTCAGGGCTATTTTTTCACCACCCCCGGCGCCACCCTGCATTATGAGCGTTATGCCCCCGGATCGGAAGACCTGAGCTGGACCCACAAATCCAGCATCAAGTCGAAGCAGACGCTGGAAGACGGCTCGATGAAGGTGGATTTCACCACCACCATCATCTCCGGCAAGATGAAATCCCCGCTCAGGAGCCCGGTCTCATCGTTCGTCACCCTCCATCCCGACGGCACGGTGGAGCTGGATGTGGCGCAGGCCGCCGTTGTGGCTGCAAAGCAGCGCTTTGCCGCCTTCGATTTCACGGCAAGCGGAGGGACTTCCCTGCTTCCAGCCACGCTGAAGCCGGGAGACACGCTGGATGATATCCACGCCGTAGTGGCCTGGAACGGAATTAAATATACCATAGACTACACCGAACGGAAGGTTGTCCGGCAGGAGTCCGTGACCGTGCCGGCCGGCACTTTCGACTGCATAGTGGTCCGGGAGCACAAGCTCGAAAGGGCCCCTTTTTACAAGCGTGACCGCATCACATATACCTGGTACGCCAAAGGCTACGGGATGGTGCGCCACGACACGTTCTTTATAGGCGGCGAAGAAGAGACCTCCGAGCAGCTCGTCTCCATCCGCTAGGCCTTCTTCCTGAGCGGCCATAAATACTAACGTTTTCCCAGGCCCTTTATCACCACCCCTTCCCCGACAGTTTGGCCGCAAGCCGGCCGTGGGTGCCGGGGAGGTTGCTGCTGCCTTTGTGGAAATCTTTCGCGAAGACGATGTGGGAGTGCTGACGTTGTCTTCGCGCGCTCGGAATGAGCGAAACGGCCGCAAAACCCTTCGCGAAGGCAATGTGGGAGTGCTGACGTTGTCTTCGCGCGCTCGGAATAGGCGAAACGGCCGCAAAACCCTCTGCGAGGACGACGTGGGGGTGCGGACGTTGTCTTCGCGCGCTCGGAATAGCGCGGAATGACATTATTGCGGCGCGGGTCCCCGCTTGTTTGGCGCAGGTCCGAAAAAGAAGTGGGGACCTGCACCGCGAAACGGCTTCCTGTGCATGCCAGTGGCGCAGGCCCCTTGCCAAAAAACAGACCTGCGCCAAAGGGGGTAGGGGCCTGCGCCAAAGAGAGTAGGGGCCTGCGCCAAAGAGAGTGGGGACCTGCGCCAAAGAGAGTGGGGGCCTGCGCCAAAGAGAGTGGGGGCCTGCGCCAAAGAGAGTGGGGACCTGCGCCACCCCCTACAACCGTCTCGGCCTTCCGGCAAAAATCTCGATCACGGGTGGCTCAGTATTGACAAAATATTCTTATCATTTCGGACGGAATGAAGACCGGGGCCTTCCATTCCGACGGCTCGGGCTTGGTGTCCCTAGCGACCAGTTCCCGGGCAGAATGACATCACGGAAATCAGGATGACATCTCTGGCGCTCAAAATGACATCCCGGTGTCATTCTGAGGGAGCGTAGCGACCGAAGAATCTCAGGCGGCCCGACAGGTGAACCGAAGAATCTCAGGCGGCCCGACAGGTGAACCGAAGCATCTCAGGCGGCCCGACAGGTGAGCCGAAGAATCTCAGGCGGCCCGACAGGTGAACAGAAAACCTTCATCCTGTTCGTTCTGTATGAACACCTCTCCCTGTTTTGACTTCCAGGAGGCTGATTTGAGGGGGAGGTGAACAAAAAAACCGCCTTGATTCATCGGTTTTCTGCTCACCTCTTTTAAGAGTCTTGCGCCATCCGGTTGTTGGTGATGACAATCAGTGTCACCACCCCTTCCCCGACAGTTTAGCCGCTAGGACTTCTTCCTGAAGAACTGGGACTTCTGCTGGCGTTTGCGCTCGGGATCGCGTTCCACGAACACCGGCTTCATCGTGCGGGGATCGATCCCGCTGTAGAACATCACTGAACTGGTGGTCATCGGTGTGGGCATAAAATCCTGCACCTGGTCCATCCAGATGCCCTTCAGGGCGGGGTGGTGGGCCAGTTCCTGCATATCCCGCAGGGTGCAGCCCGGGTGCGACGAAATGAAATACGGCACCAGCTCCACGTGGGTCCCGTGCCTGCGGTTTATGCCGTCGAATTCCTTCCGCAGGCGCTCGAAAAGGCGGAACGACGGCTTGGCCATATAGCCCAGCACCTTGTCGGAAGTGTGCTCCGGGGCCACTTTCATACGGCCGGATGTGTGCCTGAGCATCACGGTCTCCAGATACGGACAAGAGGTCTTGTCCACGAAGCCCTTTTCATCGAGGAAGAGATCGTAGCGTATGCCGCTGCCGATATAAGAATGGCGCACGCCCTTGACTGCATCGATGCGCTCATAGAGCCGCAGCAACCGCTCATGGGAGCGGTCCAGATTCACGCAGGGAGCCGGGTAGAGGCAGGATTTGCGGCGGCACTTTTCGCAGCGGCCGGGGTCCTGGCCGGTCATTCCGTACATATTGGCCGTGGGGGCTCCGACATCGGAAATGTTGCCGTGGAACTCGGGCATCGCGGCCAGTTTCCGTACTTCTTTCAGTATGCTTTCCTCGCTGCGGCTCTGGATGAATTTGCCCTGGTGGGCGGCGATTGTGCAGAAGTTGCAGCCGCCGAAGCAGCCCCGGTGGGTGATGATGCTGTCTTTGATCATATCGTACGCGGGGATGCGTTTGCCTTTGTAGCGGGGATGCGGGAGTTTGGTGAACGGAAGGTCCCAGTAGGAGTCCATCTCAGCCGTGGTGGAGGGGTCGCAGGTGGGGTTGACCTGCACGTAGCCCTGGCCGACGGGCTCTATTAGCACCGGGGGGTGCAGCATATTGGCGTAGATCTCTATATGGTGGAAGTTC
>JAEEGJ010003083.1_pt1 | contig 68873 bp, 57 predicted proteins | sample 8958761 | NCBI WGS metagenome assembly JAEEGJ01 (sample SAMN16246546, study PRJNA631951) | gut metagenome | biome: gut microbiome; feature: rumen; material: RS-attached | host: Bos | place: Iran: Karaj | collected 2018-10 | reverse complement strand
CGCCAGTTGTCCACACTGTTGCGTCTGATTTGATAAACGCGGCAAATTTCGGAAATTTTGGTCTGACCGCTTTCTATTTCCTGAACTTTTTTCCGCTTGAAGCTCTCGCTGAATCTTCTTCTTTTTCGTTCCTCATTTGTTAATTTTTCCATTGTTGATCCGTTTTTGATTTGGTGACTTTGGTCTTTAAAACGGTCAACCTATTTCAGGCATTGACATTGAAGGTTAAAGGTTAGAAGGTTAGAGGTTAGAAGGTACGAGGTTTAGGACGAAAGTACGGTTTGCCAATTATAATTATCAATTATCAATTGTCAATTATCAATTATCAATTATCCATTATCAATTAAACGTGATGTTTTTCGGGATTTTGAGCCAGTGTTCGTAGGGTTTGCCGAGGCGTTTGACGGCGAGGGGCCAGATCTCTTCGGGGGGCGTGTCGAACACTAAGGAATGTGTGGCGGGGGCGACTACCCACATGTTGCGCAGAAGCTCGTCCTCGAGCTGTCCGGGTGACCAGCCAGCGTAACCCAACAGGAATTTGTGCTTCAGGTTGGGGATGGCCGCATGCTCGATAACGGCCAGCAGCACAGGATTGTAGCCCACATAGACGTTGGGGAGCAGTCGGGACGCCTCGGGACAGGAGTCGAAGTTGTGGAGGAGGAAGACGGCTTCGGTCAGCACCGGCCCGCCGAAGAAAATGGGCGTATCGACTTTGATCTCGTTCACCACCTCGCGCACGCTGTGCGGCAGCGGCCTGTTGATGATCAGCCCCGCCGTGTGCTCCTCCTCGTAGTCCGTCAGCAGCACCACGGAATGGTTGAAGAAGGGGTCGTTGAAGTACGGGGTGGAGATCAGCAGCCGCCCCGCATCCGGCACGATCCCGGTGGGCTCAAAATCCAGAAAATCATTGTACATGTCCATTTTCCAAAATTTGCGCAAAGATACGATTTTTATCCTTAGCATTCATAAATTCTCATCGTCCAAAGTCTCAAGTCTTACGTCCTACGTCCAAAAATCTTCTTTTTAAAACGATAATATCATGTGTTGTAAATTTTAAATTAACATTCTTTAGCATATTTTGTGCAGTTTTTTGGACGGAATCAAACTTTTTGTATTTAGTATATTGCTGAATCACAGGTGTTTGTGATAACTCTTGTTAAAAATGCTTAAAAATGATGCCACCCTCTTGACAAGGGCGTTTTTCTGTTGTATCTTTGCATTGACTAAAACAAAATTTATTAACCTAAAACAAACAAACAATGAAATGCAAAGTACAATGGAAAATTCTATTGGCTATTCTGACGTTAATGTCAGGAAAAATGAGTGCTCAGCGAACAGAGGCGTTTGGGCAGTATCGCAAAACTCAAGACAGTCAGATTGAACAACTGCTGCGACAACAATATCAGGAGGTAAGTCTCTGGTTTGAAGAAGCTTACCGGGACTACCCGACGCTTCCGCGAGGGGTGTTGGAGGCGGTGGCGTTCCAATATACCCGCTTTGACCCGAACGTGCGGATGGACACGCTGGAGGCGGATCCCTCGGAAATCCCCCGTACCTATTCCATCATGGGGTTGACCCTCCATGGGAAGGGGTTTTTCAGGGAGAATGCGCGGCTGTTGGCGGCTCAAAGTCCGTATCCGCTGGATGCGATACTGTGGGATCCGGGAACGGCGGTCAAAGCCTACGCCTGCGTGTTTGCCCGAAAACAACGGGAGTACGGCTGCTTTGGCGACTCTTTGGAACAGTATCGGCGTATCTTCGTGGATCTCTGCGAGTTGCCGATCCCGGACGGGCAGGAGGACGGTTTCGCGATGAACAGCTTCCTGTATATGATATATTGGTTCCTGAGTGATCCGGATAACGCTGCCTATGGCGGGCCTGCGCGAAATGTGGATTTCGAACGGCTGTTCGGGGATGAATATGCACGGCTCCGAGGGAACAAGGCGGAGGTGCGTACGAATGACGGGGTCCGTTCCGGTACCGCCACAGACTATCCCGGCGCGATTTACAATCCCGCCGCCACGTGCAACTACACTTCAGGAAGGGGCGGGACGACCGTCTCGGCTGTGACCATCCACTACACGCAGGGAACGTACTCGGGTGCCATCGCCTGGTTCCAGAACTGCAATGCGAAGGTTTCCGCCCATTACGTCATCCGTTCTATTGACGGGCAAGTCACGCAGATGGTGCGCGAGGCGGACAAGGCGTGGCACGTAGGGGTGGCCAATAGCTACACAATCGGCATCGAGCATGAGGCCTACGGGGACATCGCCTCCTATTTCACCACGAACATGTATCAGTCGTCGGCGAACCTCGTGAAAGACATCTGCTCCCGCCGCAACAACATCAACCCGCGTCGTGTTTTCTATCGCGACACGCTGGATGACGGGACCGTGTTGAACTACGGTGTCCACAGTCTCGGAGGGGCTACCGCCTGCACGCAAATCCGAGGACACCAGCATTTCCCGTCCCAGACGCACACGGATCCCGGCCCTTACTGGAACTGGGATCTCTACTACAAGCTGATCAACGACAACCCTACGGTCACCTTGTTGACCTTGCAGACGGGCATCCTGACGGATTCTGGCGGTCAGACGGGCAACTACGGTGACGATGAACGGAAGCTGTACCACATCCATGTTGCGGGGGCGGACAGCATAGCGCTGGAGTTCCAACAGTTCGACTTGGAACCGGACTACGATTTCCTGTGGATTTACAACGGTGCTTCGGAGTTCTCCCCGTTGCTCGGGCGTTGGAACACCTACTCGCCAGGCCGTGTGGTGGCGGCAGGGGAGGACATGACGGTGGAGTTCCGCTCAGACTGCGCCACGACAGCCGCTGGCTGGAGGGCGCAATGGTCTGCCTGTCAGCAGTTTTCTGGCGGAGGTAGTGACGACGGCGGAGGTGCTGGCACTGGCGGAGATGACGATGACCCTGGCGGCGGCGGTGATGATCCGGAAGAGGAAGAGGATGATTCGGAGGAGGAACCACCAGTGGTGGACAACGCCAACCCGCAGACAGAGATCAACCTCGACCAAACCCAGTGGATCACGCGTGATTTTGACGCGACCTTCACAGATACGGATGACTCCGGCATCAAATGGGCCTTCTACCAGATCATGGAGTCTGACGGGGTGGGGTGGTACGCCCACGGCGACCAGGGCTTCCTCTGCGACAATTTCGACCAACCCCTGAATCCGAATGTGTGGGTGAACAACACGTCCAATCCTTGGACGGTTTACGATGGGGCTTTGTGCCAAAACAATTCCTCTACGGACTATTCTGGTGTGGCGGCGCATTTTAACGGCTCCGCACACACGGCCTACCTGTTTGACTTCTATCTGAAATTCAATGGCGGGGAGAAGTGCTCGTTCTTCTTCAATTGCAACAATGCCCCCTCCTTGACCTCCTTGTTTTCGGGGTATGAGGTCTGTTTCGACAAATCCAACCATACCGTCAGCGTATATCGGCTCATATTGGGTGCCAGGCGGCTGCTGAAGAAAAACGAACAGGTCTATTTTATGGATGAGACCTCCTATTTTTGCCGGGTCATCTATGATCATTCCAGTGGGGAGATCATCGTGATGCGGCACGGGAACAAGCTCTTGCGGACGGTGGACAATGTGCTTGCCACCACAACGGACTCCTATATCGGCTTTGTGACGCGGCGCGCCTCGGTTTGCGTGGATGATCTGCGGGTATATGGCTCACGGACCTCGTCTGTCCATATCACGGTCGGCAGTGCAAGCACGTGCAACATACAAACGCAAGCATCGTACGGGCTTGGGCGTGCCAAGCTGAAGTCTGTTGTGGTGGACAGGGCGTACAAGTTCTCAACATTAGCGGAGAGGATGTTGCGTGTTGACTATACGGCCCCGCCCGCAGTTGCGGATATCACACTGCAGTTGAACTACGAAACACTGTTTGATGGCTCCCAGCAGGTGCATGTCTCCGCTTCGTGGCCCCCTTCTTCCGATGAACAATCCGGCGTCTGTCATTACTATTACCATCATTCCCCTTGCAACCATTGCCTGTGGAATCCGAACTGGACTGATAACATTACGTTGTTGTCCTGCCACGATTGTTACACCTATACGACCAACCAAATTGTCTCTTTCAGCGTTATTGTGGAAAACATGGCCGGACTCCGCTCTTCCGCAACCACGAAAATGGTGAAAACTAAATTGCCTGCAACCACTTTGAATAAAAAGCCAAATATACAGTGGACATTAACTTCTGGGAAAAGAGTGTTGATGACGTACCAACCAACGGATTCCGAATTCGGTTCAGTCTCAATGAATTCCCCCATCCACTTTGACGTTTTTGATATGGCTGGCAGAAAACTGAAGACAGGCGAGTTTATCGATTATACCACGGTTGACCTGGCGCATTTGAGTGGTGGAATATACCTGTTCCGTTTCGTTCGGGGAAACACACTGTTGTACACCGAAAAAATAGTGCTGACAAACTGATTTTTTCCTATTTTCGCCGTTTGAAATCCAAGATAGGAAAATTCAATGTAATAATCTGACTATGAGATATTTTGATAGTAAAGTGATAGACAACCAACAGGTGGCGGACGATGTTTTTGTGCTACGCGTGGAACGTAATGGCGCGGAAGCAAAAGCGGGACAATTCTATATGTTGAAGAGCTGGGACAAAGAGTTGACCCTGATGCGCCCAATCAGTGTCTTTAAAGCGGAAGAGAAGGAATTGTGGTTTATGTACCGCTTGGTCGGTAAAGGCACTCAAATTCTGTCTCTGTTGGAGAAAGGCGCGTCCGTTAAGTTGCTTGGTCCGTGCGGGAACGGCTATCCCTGCGAGAAACTATCAGGAAGAGTGGCTGTCGTGGGCGGTGGTTTGGGTGTTCCTCCGTTGTGCGAGACTTCCAAACAGCTGACCCAGGCTGGCGTCACGGTTGATGCTTACCTCGGCTTCCGGGATGTCCTTTTCGGCGTGGAGGATTTTGAGCCGTGGTGCAACAGTATCTTCGTCTCCACCGAAAAAGGAGAAGAGGGCTACAAAGGATTTGTCACAGATCTGCTGAAACCGGAAGGATACGATTGCGTGATCACCTGCGGACCCGAAATCATGATGCGCAAGGTCGCCGCGATGTGCGCGGAAGCCAATGTCCCCTGTTACTGCTCGTTGGAACATCGGATGGCCTGCGGCCTCGGCGCCTGCCTCGGCTGCAGCATCCGCACCAAAAACGGCATGAAACGCGTCTGTAAAGACGGCCCGGTCTTCCTCAGCACCGAACTGCTGTGGAATAGTTAGCAGTTAGTAGTTAGCAGTTAGCAGTTAGCAGTTAGCTTTGAGCCAATAGTCATAGTCTAAGTCTAAGTTAAAGTCTAAGTCTAAGTCATAGTCTAAGTCATAGTTAAAGTCATAATGGAGAAATCAATCAATCTGTCAGTGAATATAGCGGGAGTCCCGTTCAAGAATCCGGTTATTGCCGCATCAGGGACTTTCGGGTTCGGCGAAGAGTATAATGAACTGTATGATGTCGGGTGTCTGGGCGGAATCTGCTCCAAAGGCCTGACTCTTCATCCGAAAGACGGGAACGAAGGCATACGGGTCTGGGAAACGGCCTCAGGGATGATGAACAGCGTGGGTTTGCAGAATCCGGGCGTTGAGTATTTCATCGCGAATGATATTCCCTTGATGCGCCGTTTCGGGAATGTGCTGATTGCCAATATGGGCGGTCACAGCTTGGAAGATTATGTCACCGGCGCTTCAATGCTTTCCGCTGCCGATATTGACATGTTGGAACTGAACATTTCCTGTCCGAACGTGAAGAGCGGCGGCATGGCTTTCGGCATCAAAGCGGACATCGCACACGATGTGGTCAAGGAGGTGCGTACGGTCTGCAAGAAACCCTTGATAGTCAAGCTGTCCCCGAATGCGGAGAACATTCTGGAAATGGCCAAGGCGTGTGAGGATGCCGGTGCGGACGCGCTTTCGCTGGTCAACACGTTCCAGGCCATGGCCATCGACATACGCAAACGGAAACCGGTCTTCAACAATGTCTATGCCGGACTGTCGGGCGCGGCCATCAAGCCGATCGCGCTCCGCATGGTCCATTCAGTGTGCAAACAGGTCCACGTTCCTGTGATCGGGATTGGCGGAATTTACACGGCGGAGGATGTTCTCGAATTCATGATGGCGGGCGCCAGTGCCGTGCAAATCGGCACCGTGAATTTTAACGACCCGCTCGCAGGCAAGAATGTCCTGGAGGATTTGTCCGCACTCTGCCAGCGTGAGGGTATTGTTGACATAAACGAAATAAAAGGGATATGCTAAATCGTTTTCGGAATTTATGGATGCTGCTCATTTGCATGGGCTTAACCGTTTATGGATACGGCCAGTCGTCGGCCACGCAGCCGCCTAACCCGGGATTCGAGAACTGGCCCGGCAGCGAGACCAGCTCCCCTGCGGGATGGCATTCTTACGACGAGGCCTCAGGAATCTTCGCCAGCACCGTCTCCAACAAAAGCGGCGGTGACCAGCCCTCCCTGCAACGGGTCAGCGGCCGTTTCGGGAAAAACGCCGTGGTGATCCGCTGCAACAAGGTCATCGGGGTCGCCGCCAATGGCGCGCTGACCTGCGGGCGCGTGTGCATGGCGGCGATGGGCGCCTCCAGTCCGAAAAACTACTGCTTCACCGACAGGGCGAACGGTTATGCCTACAAGTTCACCGCCCGTCCGGATTCGGTCTATTTCTGGGCCAAGTTCAAAATGAAAGGAAATGTGACAGCTTCCGCCAAAGCACATCTGCACACCGACTGTGACTTCCGGGATTTTGTGGATATCGGCCAGCCGTCGGACATCGCCTCCGCGATTTTCTATTTCCAGGACAAGGGGAACGGCCAATGGCATCAGTACAAGCAAGCGTTCAAGGCATTCGCCTCCCCTCAAAAAGCCACTGCGGAACAAGCTCCAATTCCAACGCTCAACAACTGGACCCGTCGGCCAAACTACCTGCTTTTCTCGTTTACAACCAACCGCTATGTCATGAAGGGGACGAAAGGGGACGCGCTCTACATTGACAATATCCAGTTCATATACAACAAGAAATTGTCCATGCTGTATATTGACGGGGTGGAGCTTCCCGACTTCTCTGGCGATAGGGATGAATATGTCTGCTTCTATGATCCCAAAGCTCTCCCCGCATTCCCCCAAATCGAGGCGGTGGCGGAGTCTCCGAGAGCCGAGGTGTCCATACGGCAAGCCACCGTTGCGGACCCTGTGGCGGAAGTGACGGTAATTCATGATGATGTGGTGTCGGGAGAGGCCTCACCGAAAGTGTACAGGATACTTTTTCTCCCCCGATACACCTCTCCGTTGGCCTCCCGTCAATAGGATTCTCTTGAACGAGTAGCTGCGATTACAATAAAACAGAAGCATTTGCGTTACCCATATCTATCAAATAATAAATCAAGAAAAATGAGAAGTGTTCAATTGAAATCGGTTGTGCTGGTTCTCGCCTCCCTGTTGGCCTTGAATTTGGGCACCATCGCAACATCTCATGCGCAGGTTGCGTTAGGCATAAAGGTTGCTGGCAATTTTACTAATTACCAGAAAGTTACTGATGGAAGTTTCGGAGTGGAACCAGGCATATTTTTGCGTTTGGGACAGAATTTCTACTTCCAGCCAGAGGTAAATTACGTGTTCAAAAGCTCAACGTTTAAAGATGTGAGCAATGAATTTTCCACGAATGTGAAGTTGAAACAACACTTTGTCTCCGTTCCCGTCCTGTTAGGGTATCATTTCATCAATAAGGACAATTTCAAATTCCATTTGACGTTGGGACCACGTTTTGATTTCCGTATTTCCGACAATATCGAAGGTACGGACTGGAAAGCGAACTCTTTGCAATGGGGCGGTCAGGTCGGATTAGGCTTCGATTTGTGGCGCTTCACTCTTGACGCAAGTTACTGCTTGGCAGCGGATAATTTCCATAACGAAGTCACGACAATCACCCAGACCAAACTCACGAATGTTTTCCTCGTTTCTTTGGGATTCAAATTTTTAAAATAGTCTTCCTTGTGTGATTTTTTTTTAATCATCACCCAAGATTTGGTTTTCAAAATACGTTTCTATAGATGAGAGAGCAGTCGGAAGTGTTGCAGTGGGTCCAAGATTGCCATAAGGGTAGCGCCCGTGCGCAACATAAGCTCTTCAAGTATTTCTATGGTGCAGCCATGGGTATATGCATGCGCTATGCCGGAAGTACGGACGAGGCAGCCGATATGCTCAACGAAGGTTTCTTGAAAGTGTTTTCTAACCTTGATAAATATGAAAACTCAGGTTCTTTTGAAGCGTGGCTGAAACGTGTGGTATGCAATGCGGCCTTGGATTATCGGCGTAGATATGACAAAAAAGTCGAGTTTGTGGATATTGACGAAGTACAAGATGCTCATTTGTCAGATTATAATGTAAATGACGCCATATCAAATATCTCTTCGAATGAAATCGTCGGATTAATCCAGCAGTTGCCGCCTGTCACTCGGACGGTGTTTAATATGTTCCTTTTTGAGGGGTTTTCGCATCGCGAAATTGCACAACAATTAAACATAACGGAAAGCACCTCGGCTTGGCACGTGAATAATGCCAGGTGTCGCCTCAAGGAAGCGTTAAAACTTTTTGATAATGAATGATATGACGGATTTTGACAAACTGATTAAAGAGAAAGCGGAACAGGCCTCCTATCCTTACGATAAGGCAGCTTGGAAACAGTATAAGCGTAAAGCGGGACTGTATGGCGGGACTGCAAAGTACTGGGTGCTTGGGGCTACCTCTATTGTGGCTGTCGGCACTTTCCTTCTGCTTAAACAAGGGCATCAAGCACCTCCCCCTGCCGACCGACCTTCACAAACTGTAGCAGCAGCGATAGATTCTGGATTGGCTTTGCAGAACACCTCAATCGAAGTGGCGGAAGACACATTGGCAATACAGGAAATACATGTGACCCCAAAGAGTGCACGTTCCGTTTCTCGCAAAAATACAGATAAAACCTTAGAACAGCCACGATCTTTGTTGAAAGATACATCCAAAGTCATCAGAAAAGTCATTTACGGGAAACCGATCGTCATTGATGTGGACACTATCACACGGATGGTTCCGACGGACGAGGAGATAGAAAAAGGACACAGTAGGTTGTACTAAAAAAGGAAATTTCCCCATAAAAAAAACACCGCAAAAACTTGCGGTGTTTTTTTTGCTTTTATCTAAGTGATTATAAAATCTTCGCAGAGAGTTTCACTGTACGAATCGGATTGGCAGGATCGTTGGTGATGATGTCAAGCGTTGCTTTTTGTTCGCTGGCACGGTTCGGAGCCTTTATTGTGACGGTGATTTCAGCTGTGCCACCTGCGGGGATGTTCATCAAGTTGGAGGTGGCGCTGAACATAGGCACGCTGGTTTCAAATCCTCTGATAATTAAAGGTGACTTTCCGTTGTTCTTCAATTGGAATGTCTGGGTTCTGGAAGTGTTCTTTTGGATATTGCCCATGTTGATGGAGTCAGTGGTGATTTCACAGACAGGGGCATTCTTGAGTTGTTTTGCGGTTAATTTTGAGAAGTCCTCTTTGATGTTGATAGCATAGTGAATGCGTTTTACAGGTTCGAGGGAGTCGTTGGTTTGGAAGATGACCATATCTTTCAACTGACCGAAGCCATTGCGTTTGGAGGCATCGTATTTCAAGATGAAGAAACCTTCTTGTCCGGGTGCCAATTCTGCACCGAAGTTACGGTAAACTTCTGTGATGAATTCTTGCTGTTTGTTGAGTTGGAATGAGACAGGCTTGGTCCAGAAATTGCGGACATAGAAAGTGTCGTTGACAATTTCAGTGTTCAGCATGTTGTGAGAAATATTGGGCTCTTTGATGCGTAACATGCCGTTGGATTTAGTGTATCCCGCTTTCTCAAACTCTGTCGGGGGGCGTTTGATGACTTCGCCCTTGATGAAAATCATGTGGGGAGTAGCTTTCTCATTTTCCGTGAAACGGGGCTCGTTGGTTGTCACACGAATGTTTTTGTTGAAAGCACCGGGTCTGTTGTAGGGGTTGTATGTAGCTTCGATATAACCCTGTTCGCCGGGAGCAATGGCACCTTTGGTGTAGTTTGCCGCAGTACATCCGCATCCAGGACGCACATTGGTCAGCTCTAAGGGTTCATTGCCGACGTTGGTGAAAATGAACTTGCCGGTCACTTTACCACCTTCTTCTTTGATTTTACCGAAATCGTAGGTGGTGTTTTCAAACTTGATTTCTGGCTGTGCAAGGCAAACAATGCATGTCAGAATCGCTAACAATAATAAACCTAACTTTTTCATTGTCAATTATTTTTTGTTGTTTGTTTTATTATTTTTATTCTTTATATACCTCTATTTTTTAAGCCGGCAAAGATACAATTTTTTCACCGAATTCATTCAGATTAATACCATCAAAATTGCCGGAAGACATCAAGAGCAGCACTGCATGATGCCAATCTGTGTTTAATAAGCTGTCTTTCAGTGCGTTGGATTCGTTGAAGATTTGCAAGTCTTCGCGTTGGAAGGCTTTGAAAATCATCTCGGGTGTGATAGGCGGCAATTTTTTGTGCTGCACGGCGGCGGGAGAGTAATACACAATAGCCGTATCTGCCTCATCCATGGCGTGTTCGTACTGTTGCAGGAATTCCTCGGTAAGGCTACTGAAAGTGTGTAGTTCCATGCAAGCCACTAATTTACGGCCAGGATATTGCTCGCGTACGGCATTGATGGTGGCTTTCAATTTGGATGGTGAGTGCGCAAAGTCTTTATACACGGCACATTCGGCATTTTTCGCGACCAACTCCAAACGTTTTGAAGCTCCTTTGAAAGTGGCGATGGCCTCATAGAACTGCGCATCACTCAGACCTAAAGCGTTGCAGGCGAGGCGTGCGGCGTTGATGTTCATCAGATTGTGTTTGCCGAAAATTTGCAATGGCACAGGTTGACTGTCTGTTTTAAGGTAGGTGACCCCGTCCTCAATATAGTAAGGGTGGATACCGTATGGCTCGCAGGTTGTGTTTGCAATCTTTTCGCCAAGCTTCCGAAGCTCTGCGTCTTCCTGGCAATAAATCAGTTGTCCGTCTTGCGGGATCATTTTGGCGAAAATCTCGAATTGCTGTACATAGTTCTCAAATGTGGGGAAGACGTTAATGTGGTCCCACGCGATGCCGCTGATGATGCCGATGGTCGGCTGATAGACATGAAATTTCGGACGGCGGTCGATAGGGGAGGTGAGGTATTCGTCGCCTTCGATGATCATCATCTTGGCTGTGTCGGACAGGCGGACCATCACCTCAAAACCTTCAAGCTGCGCACCAACCATATAGTCGCATTCGATATTGTTTTGCTGTAACACGTGGATGATCATAGAGGTGATGGTGGTTTTGCCGTGGCTGCCACCGACCACCACGCGGATTTTGTCTTTGCTCTGCTCATAGAGGTATTCGGGATAAGAATATATTTTGAGCCCCAACTCTTTAGCTTTCAAAAGTTCAGGATTGTCTTCACGGGCGTGCATACCCAAAATTACTGCATTCAAATCCGAAGTGATCTTTTCGGGATGCCAACCAATATCTTGCGGCAGGATTCCATATTTGGCCAGTCGTCCTTTGGCAGGATCGAAAATCTCATCGTCAGATCCTGTGACTTCAAAGCCTTTGATTTTTAAGGCAATGGCAAGGTTGTGCATCGCGCTGCCTCCAATAGCTATAAAATGTACTTTCATAAATTTACAATACTGTTTTATGAGATTTGTAAATAACGAAAAATCAGGGTTTTTATTACATGTTTTTTGCATATCTGTTTTGACGAGTTGGCATTTTGGAATTTTTTTTTCAGAAATTGTTTTTTTTTGTAATTTTGCGGGGTTGAGTTAAGAAATTTAAGTTATTGAATTTTAGTTAGATATGTTTTTGATAGATACTAATTCTACACATATTTTTGTTTCAATTGGACAAAAAATAATGCGATGCCACTTTGTGTGTTTTCTCTTGGCTGGGATAATGCTGTTTTCAGCCGGCTGTGGGAAGAAGCATCGGAAAAACACGGCAAACGGTGTGTTTGAGGCAACGGAAATCATCGTTTCTTCCGAAAGTAACGGGAAAATGTTGAATTTTGACATTCAAGAGGGACAAACATACGAGGCAGGCACATTGTTGGGGTGTATTGATACATTTCAAACCTATCTGCAAATCAGGCAGTTGGAATCTTCTATTAACGCTACTTTGGCGCGTCGTCCGAATATGCCTTCGCAAATGCGTGTCCTGGAGGACAAGCTGGCAACCCTCGGCAAAGAGGAACGCCGTGTGCAGAATTTGTTGAAGGCCGATGCCGCCAGTACCAAACAGTTGGAGGACATCCAGGCGGAGATCAACATTACCCAAAGCCAGCTTGCCGCTCAAAAGTCAGCCCTCTCCATTCAAGACCAGTCCATCCTCGAGGAGGTGGAGGCGATGCGCTTCCAGTTGCAACAATTGGAACACGTCATGGACAACTGTAAGATCAAAGCCCCGATAACTGGCACTATTATCAATAAATACATCGAAACCAACGAGTTGGCATACGCAGGGAAACCCTTGTTCAAGATTGCTGACATCACTAACATGTTCATCAAAGTCTATGTGACGGAGGATATGTTGGCCTCCATCAAGCTGAATCAGGATGTCCTTGTGCATCTTGACAGCTATTCTCAGGATAATGATAGCAAGAAAAAAGACAAGAAATCTAACGGAATCACTTTTAACGGCAAGGTTACATGGATTTCACCGAAGGCTGAGTTCACTCCAAAAATGATTCAGACCAAAGAAGATCGTACGAATCTTGTGTATGCGGTCAAAGTGAATTTCCTCAATGACGGCTCCGCCAAAATCGGTATGCCAGGAGATGTCGAGTTCAAGTAGAATCTTGCGAAAAACCGCATCACGATGACCAATGCAATCAGCATAGAGTCTGTCAGCAAAATCTACGATGGGGGCGTTCGCGCACTCCAGCATGTTTCCTTTGATGTTTTTGAGAATGAAGTGTTCGGGTTGGTCGGTCCCGACGGTGCCGGCAAGTCCACCCTTTTTAACATCCTTACCTCTTTGATTTTGCCTGATGAGGGCAAAATCTCCATGTTAGGCTATGATGTGGTGAAGGACTACAAGGAAATCCGGCGCATGATCGGCTATCTGCCGGGAACGTTTTCCCTATATCCGGATCTCACCGTTCAGGAGAACTTAGAGTTCTTCGCCGTGATGTACGAAAGCAGCATTCGCGCTAACATGCGCTTGATCAGTCCGATATGGAAACAGTTGATGCCGTTCAAGGAAAGAAAGGCTGGTAAACTGTCCGGCGGTATGAAACAGAAGCTGGCATTGTGCTGTGCCCTGATCCACCGTCCGCACATCCTTTTCCTTGACGAACCAACCACCGGTGTGGATCCCGTTTCCCGTAAGGAGTTCTGGGACATTCTGCGCTCCATCAAGAGCCAGGGCATCACGGTGGTGGTTTCCACGCCCTACATGGACGAGGCCACCCGTTGCGACCGTATCGCCATGATTCAGGAAGGCGTCATTTTCAAAATTGACACTCCCGCCAATATCGTCCAGCAATTCCAAGGACATCTCTACTCGTTCAAGTCCGAAAACATTTTTTCTCTGTTGCAAGTGATGGAGTCCTGTCCGTTGAATTGCATCTATTATCCATACGGAGAGTCATGCCACATCGTTTTTTATGATGACATCTCGACTGCACTTCCGTCCTTTCAAGATTTTATGCAGCAGAATGGACAAACCATTTTGGAGATAATCCCTATAGAACCATCCGTGGAGGACTGTTTTATTGAGATTGTCAAAAAGGCTGAATAATCTTAAGTAACACATCGAATAATCTTGTTGAATATGATGAAAATCACATTGTTGGGTACTGGCACTTCGCAGGGTGTTCCTGTTGTGGGTTGCCAATGTGAAGTGTGCAAATCCAACGATCCTCGTGACAACCGTCTGCGCACCTCCGCTTTTGTGGAGACCGATGGCGTGAGCTTGCTCATCGACACCGGTCCCGACTTGAGGCAGCAGCTTTTGCGCGAGCAGATTTCTCATATCGATGCCGTCCTTGTGACACACGAGCATAAAGATCATTTGGCAGGACTTGATGATATCCGCCCTGTCTTCTTTATGCAGAAACACCCAATGGACATCTATGCGATGCAGCGCGTGCTTTCCGTTGTGCGAAAGGATTTCGACTATGCTTTCAAGGAACATCCATATCCAGGTGCGCCTTCGTTCCAGCTCCACCCCGTAAGGTATGATCGCTTTTTCGTGAAAAATGTCGAAATCCAGCCTATCCAAGTGCGTCATTTGACACTCCCGATTTTAGGTTTTCGTATCGGGACGTTTGCCTACATTACCGACGCAAGTTTTGTGGCGGATTCTGAGCTGACACATCTTCAGGACTTGGATGTGTTGGTCGTTAACGCTTTGCATCACGAAAAACACTATTCCCATTTCAACTTGGAGCAGGCATTGCATTTCATTGACGTCGTCAAGCCAAAACATGCCTATCTGACCCATGTATCCCATCACATGGGATTATATGCCGATGTGGAGAAAACCTTGCCCCCTCACGTGACATTAGGTTACGATGGATTGAAGATCACAATCGATAGATAGAGACCACTTTACGTTTCCGTATTGTTTTTTGGGTGCGAAGATTCCAACATTCGATTTGCACCACATACATTCCTGCCGGCGCGGACTGGTTTCGGTCATCAAGGCCATCCCATCGGAATCTTGCCGACGTTCCGCACAACATATTGTTTGTCAGATGCTTTACAGGGTGACCACGGTTGTTGAAGATGACGATGCTTACGCGGTTTTCCTCTTCGGTGAAAGTACATAGCACCTCTGCATAATCCTCATAGCCGTCGTTGTCAGGAGAAAACACCTCGGGGGCGATTTCAAACTCGTTGTCCTCCAACGCATTGCCCGCCTGCGAATTCTCGTATCCGGGCGTGCCGAAACCCGCACTCTCCGCAGCTGAACGCCAGTTGTTTTCGTCTTGGGTGGGCATGTCCGGATATAGTCGTTCCAAGCTCACCCCTTTGCTGGTCAGCAGTTTCGGGTAGTGCATCTCCTCGGTATAGCAGAACCGATCTATGGATTGCAAACTTCTGTCAGTCAAGTGGATAATTCCCTTGCTGATGGCGAAGTCGGGGAGCGAGTCGCATTCCACCAGCCGTTTCTCGTCTTTGCAAACATACTGCTGAAGGGTGACGTTTTTCTGTTTGCACAAAGCCACATACGTCTTGGGTAGCAGTTGCCACCCTTTGGAAACGGCCACGACCGCCTTTTGCGGCAAGGTGTCGCCACCGTATCCGACTTTCACCTCCTTCAAGTCGATGATGTGGTTGGAACGGTTGAAAATTTCCACAAAATCTGCATTTTCATTGTCGAACGGATTGGTCAATATCTCATTGATTACCAAATCGAAAGGCTCTGGCGGGGCGGCTCTTCCAAATGGGATGCGGTCATCAATTTGATATGTGTTTCCGCCGCAGTCAGTGAGTGTGCCGGAAAGAAGCAGCTTGTAGTCCGTGTTTGGCTGGATCGCAGTTCCAAACCGGATGTCCACTGACGAGAATTCTGGAGGTACTTCCTTGATGTCCAGAATGGTTAGTGGCGGTTCGGTGCGGAATTTCCCGTCATTTTCCGTGACATCGGCGGTCACTGTTTTTGAGAAATGGACACGCAGGGTAACGGAATCAGTCATCGTCACCCCTGTGATGAATGGTATATTGTTGAAATTCAATGTGCTGCGGATTGAATTGGGCTTTCCTGGAGTGCCTCCTTGTGGACTCGTGGAGGAGTTCCAGTTTTCACTTCCCACACACGGCCAGTTCGCATCAATCATTTCCAATGCCCATCCGCCTTCCTGTTTGATGGCTTCAGTGTGCCAAGACTTGCTATAGCTCACATAATGAATCACTTCGTTGTGCTGGTTGTAAAGGGTCAGCTGTTGTCCGCCGTCGGTGAGTGCCAGTGATGACAACGTGAAAATACGATCACAGAAGGGTGTGAAATCCTCCAAATATTTCTGTGCGATGAGTGCCGCGTAACCGCAGCTGTCAATCGTCATGTCGGGGAGGTCTTTGATGGTGTTTCCCAGCTTCAGTCGCCAACCATGCAGGGTGCAAGGGTGGGGGAGACGGTTGTGGAGTTCAATGTACTCCACAGCCGGCAGTCCGATTTCGGGGGTCGGCTTGGCCATGATTTCGCTGATAGTAATGTCGTAACGATTTGGTTCTGAGTATGTTTGGCTCAGAATATCGTTTTGTGTCAACAGGACAGATGCCGTAAGCAATAATGCTTTCAAAGTTTTTTTGATCATACTGTTTTTTGTTTTCTGTTTATGTCTGCAAAAATACTACATTTGCAGGCTGAAATCAAGTATTGTTGATAACTTTTTAAAAATAAATCAAGAAATTATGAAAATTGCTCTTGTCGGAGCCACTGGATTAGTGGGTGGCGTAATGCGTAAAGTATTGGTGGAAAGAGGGTTTGAAGATTGTGAGTTCATTCCTGCCGCTTCTTCAAAATCGGTCGGAAAGTTGTTAACATTTGGTGGCCGCGAGGTCGCCGTCGTGTCCGTGGAGGATGCCATTGCGCAACATCCGGACTTCGCCATCTTCTCGGCAGGCAGTGCCGCTTCGTTGGAGTATGCGCCCAAGTTCGCTGCTGTCGGCACCGTGGTCATCGACAACTCCGCCGCTTGGCGCAGCGACCCGAAGATTCCGCTCGTGGTGCCCGAAATCAACGGCGATGTCATCACCCCGAATGACAAGATCATCGCCAACCCGAACTGCTCCACCATCCAGATGGTGATGGCGTTGGCACCGTTGCACAAACGCTTTGGAATCAAACGGTTGGTGGTTTCGACTTACCAATCTGTCACGGGAACGGGCAAGAAGGCGGTGGACCAGCTGATGAGCGAGCGTGCTGGGCTTCCTTGCGATCCCGCCTATCCGTACCCCATTGATATGAACCTCTTCCCGCATGGCGGCTCTTTCACTGACGACGGCTATACCACGGAGGAAATCAAGCTCTTGAATGAGACGCGTAAGATATTGAGAGATAATAATATACAAGTTACAGCAACCGTTGCTCGCGTACCCGTTACGGGCGGCCATTCCGAGGCAGTGAATGTGGAGTTCCGTCAGGATTACGATTTGGCGGAGGTTTATGAGTTATTGAACGACATGCCCGGCGTGAAAGTGCTGGATGCTCCTGCCGAGAATGTCTATCCGATGCCGAAATATGCTGAGGGACAGGACGATGTCTTCGTGGGTCGTATCCGCCGTGACTTCTCCCAACCCAACACGCTGAACCTATGGGTGGTGGCCGACAACCTGCGCAAGGGCGCCGCGACGAATGCGGTGCAGATTATGCAGTATTTAATTCATAATTCATAATGCATAATGCATAATTAAGAATAAGGCGTGGCCGCGGGCTGCGCCTTTTTTTTGATGTGCAATGAGCGGTGGATTTTTCGTTTACCCGTTGATACAATAATTTTTGTACTTTTGCAAACTTATATTATCGGGTTATGAAAAGAACTTTTATACTGATTATCGGATTGTTGCTCGCTGTTTCTTTGTTTGCGCAACAACCTTACAATAAGGCTGTTATCGGTTTTTACAATGTGGAAAACCTCTTTGATACGATTGACGACCCTGTTAAGAACGACGAACAGTTCCTGCCGGATGGCGATTATCGTTGGAATACCTCACGTTACAATGCCAAGTTGCAAAGTCTTTCCAAGGTGATTGCTGAAATCGCCAAGATTGACGGTGGTTTGGTGGTGCTGGGCGTCTCCGAAATCGAGAACGAGAAGGTGTTGCTGGATTTGGCCGCCACAGATCTTCTGAAACCTTACCATTTGTCGGTCTGTCATCACGAGTCGCCTGACCGCCGCGGCGTGGATGTGGCTTTCTTCTACGACGCGTCTCGTTTCAAGATTTTGAGTACCAGGGCTTTCCCGACGATTGTGCCGAACAACCCCGACTTCATCACCCGCGACCAATGGCTGATGACGGGTGTGCTGGACGGCGTTGATACATTGGACATTGTCGTTAACCACTGGCCTTCCAAGTCGGGCGGCGAGAAAAGAAGCCTGCCGGGACGCATGGCTGCCGGGCAGCTCGGTCGCCAGATCGCTGATTCCGTGCTGCAATCCCGCCCCAACGCGAAGTTCATCTACATGGGCGACCTCAACGACAACCCGACCTCCAAGTGCATCTTGGCGGAGATGAACACGAAAACCAAACCCGAAAAACTTACACAATACGACCTATACAACCCGATGTGGAAGCTCTTCCGCGACGGACTGGGCTCATACGCCTACCGCGACGCCTGGGAGATGCTCGACAACATCATCATCTCCGGCGGCCTCGTGAACGCTAAGGCCGGCACCTACAAATTCCGTTCCGCCCATATCTTCAGAAAAGACTTCCTGTTTACGAAATCGGGATCCTATATGGACTACCCGTTCCGCACCTTCGCGGGCGGCAACTACCAGGGCGGATACAGCGACCACCTGCCGGTGTACATTGTATTAGTTAGGAATTAGCAGTTAGCAGTTAGCAGTTAGCAGTTAATGGTTGAAAATAAACAGCATGTTTGTTCGTTAGGTAATTTCTATTCAAAAGCACAGATAAAAGTTCAATCAAAATAGTATGAAACGACTGGTTATTATTCCGACTTATAAGGAAAAAGAGAACATAGAGAACATCATCCGGGCAATTTATGACCTGATTGATGTCCATATCTTGATAATAGATGACAATTCGCCGGACGGCACCGCGGACATTGTGAAGTCGCTGATTCCGGAGTTTGAGGGACGGCTGTTCATTGAGGAACGCACGGGCAAGCTCGGTCTGGGAACGGCTTACATCCACGGGTTCAAGTGGGGGTTGGCACGGGGTTACGACTATATGTTCGAGATGGACGCCGATTTCTCGCACGATCCGCACGACCTGCAACGGCTGTATGACGCTTGCGAGACGCAGAATGCCGATGTTGCCATCGGTTCCCGTTACTGTCAGGGTGTCAACGTGTTGAACTGGCCGATGGGGCGTCTGCTGATGTCCTACTACGGCTCCGCGTATGTGCGTACTGTCTTGGGCGTGCCCGCGAAAGACACCACCGCCGGCTTCATCTGCTACCGCGCCGACGTCCTCAACTCCATCGATTTCGAAAAGATCAAACATATCGGTTATGGTTTCCAAATTGAGATGAAATTCACCGCATGGAAACTCGGTTTCAAGATCGTGGAGGTTCCTATCATCTTCAAAGACAGAACTTTGGGCGTTTCCAAGATGAGCTCCGGCATCTTCCGTGAAGCCATCTTCGGCGTCATCGGCCTCAAAATCCGCAGCTGGTTCCGGAAATGGGAACGCGTTGATAACCGCGCCAAATTAATTAAGAATTAATTGTAGGGGCGAATAATTATTCGCCCCTACTTCAATAACCCATAACCCATAACCATTACAAGATGGAATACTTCGTGGCAAAAACGTTCGCCGGTCTGGAGACGGAACTTTTGAAGGAACTGCACGCGCTGGGCGCCAAGAATTGCGAGAAACTCAGTCGTGCCGTGGCTTTCGAGGGCGACATGGAGATGCTGTACCGGGCGAATTACTATTGCCGCACCGCATTGCGCATATTATGGCGGCAAAAACGGTTCACTTTCAAGAGCAACCGCCAGTTTTACGAACAGATTTTCGATTTCCCCGCCGAAGAGTACCTTTCTCCGGACGGGACGTTGGCCGTCCACGCCACGATTGTCGATACCATCTTCAGCACACCGTTGTACGCTTCCGTTTTGGCCAAAGACGCCATCTGCGACCGCTTCAGAGATCAGTTTGAGCGTCGTCCTTCAGTGGATAAAGAATACCCTGACGTGCAGTTCCATCTGCATATCTACAAGGACGAGGCGCAGCTGTTCATGGACAGCTCCGGCGAGTCGTTGCACAAGCGCGGTTACAAGGTGCGCAACCATCCCGCCCCGCTGAACGAGGTGGTGGCCGCCGCCATGGTCATGAAGAGCGGCTGGAGCGGCGATTGCGATTTCATTGACCCGATGTGCGGGGGCGCGACCCTGCTCGTCGAGGCGGCCATGCAGGCGCTGAACATCCCCGCCGGTTTCTACCGCCGCGAGTACGGATTCTACCAGTGGAAAAATTTCGACCGTCAGCTTTGGAAGAAAGTGCGCGACGAGGCGGATATCAAAGATGATGTGGACATTAACTTTTACGGTTCTGACATTGACGGCCGATTCCTCGATATTGCCCGTGCAAATGTGCAAAAGGCTCGTTTGCAGGATTTTATCATCTTAGAGCGACAGGATATTCGTCATTCTTCTCCAGAGAATGTGCCCTCTGTGGTGATGATGAACCCGCCCTACGGGGAGCGGCTTTCGGTAGAAGACATCAACACCTTGTATCAGGAAATCGGCGACACGCTGAAGAAACGCTATGCAGGTTGTAAAGCGTTCATTATCAGTTCAGATGTTGAGGCCTTGAAACATATAGGCTTGAAACCAGCTCACAAATGGCCGATGTTGAACGGCTCGTTGGAGTGCATGTTTCAGGAGTATGAGTTGTTTGCTGGAGACCGTAAACAGTTTGTAACCAACAAAAAGCAGAAAAAATGAGACGAGGCTTCTACATCGTCGCGTTGCTTTTGTCCGTAGCACTTTTGGGGCACGCACAAAGCAAGTACAGCAACGAATTCCTTTCGTTGGGCTTGGGTGCGCGTGGACTGGGCATGGCGAATACGATGTGCGCCCTGACGGATGACGTGACTTCTGCCTATTGGAATCCCGCCGGTTTGACACGTATGGACAAACGCTACCAGTTAGCTTTGATGCACGCTGAGTATTTCGCGGGCATCGCCAAATATGACTACGCGGGCGTCGGTTTCAAAATCGATTCAAACCAGTCGGTGGCATTTTCGTACATCCGTTTCGGTGTCGATAACATTATGAATACCACGCAGCTAATTGACGATCAAGGGAATGTGGATTACGACAGAATCACTTATTTCTCGTCCGCCGACAACGCTTTCTTGTTGAGCTATGCATACGCGTTCCCGCAGCTGCCGGGTCTTTCGTTGGGCACGAATGCAAAAATCGTGCATCGCAAGATAGGAAAATTTGCCCGTTCCTGGGGCTTTGGTCTGGATTTCGGCTTGATGTACAACCGTAAGGGATGGCAGGCCGGCTTGATGCTGCGCGATGGCACCTCCACGTTCAATGCCTGGCGTTACTCGCTCACGGATGACGTGATTGCCGTCTTTGAACAGACAGGCAATGAGATACCGGAGAATGATCTGGAATTGACGGTCCCCACGTTGTTGTTGGGCGGCGGCAAAACGGTTCATTTCGGGAAAGGGTTTCACGGGACGTTTGCCTTGGGGTTGGATTGTACCTTCGATGGAAAACGTAATTCGCTGATAAAGAGTAAGGTTATTAATGTGGATCCGCATTTCGGGATGGAGTTCGATTATAAGAAAATCGTGGCGTTGCGTGCAGGTATCGGTAATTTCCAACGCGAACCCGATTTTGACGGGAAACAAAAAACCACCTTGCAAATCAATTTCGGGGTGGGGGTGTGCATTAAAAATATTGTATCCATCGACTATGCCTTCACCGATTTGGGCAACTTGTCGATAGCCCAGTATTCCCATGTTTTTTCACTTAAAGTAGCCATTGACAAATTCAAAAAATAGCATTATGTCAGACAATAAGATAAAAATCCAAAAATTTCCTTTCTCAGACGTGCAGTTCAAGCAGCGTCTGAAAGCCGACACCACTTTCAAATATACTCCCGAGGAGGAGTTGGAGATGTGCAAAACGATTCTGGGTTGCATTGATTTGACCACTTTGGAAGGTTCGGACACGAATGAGAAGGTCAGCAAGTTGTGCGACACGGCCAAAGGTTTCCGTGACGATGAAAAAGGGATTCCCTCCACGGCGTCCGTATGCGTCTATTCGCCGTTTGTGGCGTTGGCGAAAGATTGGCTGCAGGGTACGCCCATCCACGTGGCGTCTGTCGCCGGTGGTTTTCCGGCTGGGCAGCTTCCCATCAACCTGAAGGTGGCGGAGGTGGAATACGCTGTCGCCCAAGGCGCGGACGAAATCGACATGGTGATTTCGCGGGGCGCTTTCTTAGAGGGTGATTACCAGCGGGTTTATGACGAGATCCGTGCCATTCGCAAGGCTTGTCCGAAACAGAAGTTGAAGGTGATCCTGGAGACGGGCGAACTGCAGACGCCTCAGAATATTTTCCGCGCCTCGCAGTTGGCCATCCACGCAGGAGCGGATTTCCTGAAGACTTCCACAGGAAAGATTGCTGTGAATGCCACTCCTGAAGCCTTTTGGGTGATGATGTTCGCCATACGGCAGCATTATCTGGCCACAGGGCAGAAATTGGGCATCAAAGTTGCCGGCGGCGTGTCAGAATTGTCACAAGCTTACACCTATTTGCATATTTGGAAACACAATATGGGCAAGGAGTGGGCCGTGCCGGAACTCTTCAGGGTAGGCACAAGCAGGCTTGCCAACAAGGTTTTTGAAAAAATTCAAGAATTTTTTGTATAAGTGTTGGATTATAAAGAAATTATTGTATTTTTGCAGCCCGAAATAATTAAGTATCAAACTTTAAACAAATTAAGATTATGACTAAAGCAGAAATCGTTAATGAAATTTCCAATCGTACTGGTTATGAGAAGAATAGCGTTCAAACTATCGTTGAAGCTTTCATGGATTCAGTGAAGAAAAATATGGTGAACGGTGAGAACGTTTATCTGAGAAGTTTCGGTAGTTTCATCGTAAAACACAGAGCTGAGAAGACTGCTCGCAATATTTCCAAGAATGAGACGATCACCATCAAGGCCCACAACATCCCCGCTTTCAAACCTTGCAAGGATTTCGTCGAAGCTGTTAAGAAAAACACGAAATAATTATAAATCCAATTCAATTTACTATGCCTAGCGGAAAAAAACGTAAACGTGCGAAAATGAATACGCACAAACGCAAAAAAAGATTGAGAAAGAACAGACATAAATCAAGATAGTTCTTTCCGCGTTGTAAAAATGAAAACTAAATGATTTTAACGGGTCATTTAGTTTTCTTTCTTTATAATATATGGAGAATAATCAAGTAGAAATCACAAAAGAAATCGTCATCACTTCGCACACCAACGAGGTCCAGGTGGCCTTGCTTGAGGACAAGAAGTTGATGGAAATACATACCGAGAAGTCCTCGGCGCAGTTTTCTGTCGGTGATATCTATCTGGGAAAAGTGAAGAAAATCATGCCCGGCCTGAACGCGGCTTTTGTGGATGTGGGGAGTGAAAGGGAGGCTTTTTTGCATTATCTCGACCTCGGCCTGCATGGCCGCACTATCAATGCGTTTGTCAGTCAAGCTATAACGACAGGGAAACGCAGTATCAGCCGGGTGCAGTACCTGGAGGAGATTCCTAAGAACGGGAAAATCAGCGATGTGCTGACATCTGGACAGCAGATCATGGTGCAGGTGGCCAAAGAGCCCATCTCCACCAAAGGACCGCGCATCACCACGGAAATTTCCTTTGCCGGCCGCTATTTGGTGCTGGTGCCGTTCGGCGACAAAGTATCTGTCTCACAAAAGATTAAGAGCAGCGAAGAACGCAAACGTCTCCGTACCGCTGTACAGAGCATCCGTCCGCGCAACTTCGGCATCATCATCCGCACCGTGGCGGAAAACAAGTCGGTGGAGGAATTGTCCGCCGACCTCGACATGCTCCGTTACCGTTGGGACACCACGGTGGAGAACCTGTTCGCTTCCAAAGCCCCGTTGCGCCTCGCCCAAGAGGAAAACCGCGTGGCTTCCCTGCTTCGCGACTTCCTCAACGACTCGTTCCACGCCATCTATGTCGATACGCCTGAAATGTTCACGGAAGTGAAGAACTACCTGCACGTGCACGCGCCCGAGCAGGAGGCCATCGTCAATCTGTATAACGAGAAACGCCCCATCTTTGACTATTTTAATGTGGCGAAGCAGATCAAGGGCTCTTTCGGCAAGGTGGTGACCGTGAAAAACGGCGTGTATCTGATTATCGAGCACACCGAAGCCATGCACGTGATTGACGTCAACAGCGGAAACCGCGTGAAATCTTCCCAAACGCCTGAACAGAATGCGTTGAATACCAATATGATAGCGGCTCAAGAAATCGCCCGTCAGCTTCGTCTCCGGGATATGGGCGGCATCATCACCATCGACTTTGTGGATTTGCATGACCCCGCCAACAAGAATACGCTCAACAAGGCGATGGCCGAGTTCATGCGCAACGACAAAGCCAAACATACCATACTGCCTCTCAACAAGTTCGGACTGATTCAGATTACCCGGCAACGTGTGCGGCAGGCTACCATCATCGAGAATACGGAGGTTTGTCCCACCTGTAAAGGCACAGGCAAGATTAAGCCGCCGATTGTTATTGAAGACGAGATTGCAAACGCACTCGACTTTCTTTTCGACAAGCAACACGAACCCAAAATCACCATCGTCACCCATCCGTTTGTGTATGCTTATCTGACAAAAGGGTTCCCCTCCATTCGACTAAAATGGTGTTTCAAGTATAAAAAGAATATCAGAATAACCCCCAACCAGAGCAGCCGTCTGACAGAGGTGCATTATATGAACAATCATAACGAGGACATCATCCTCTGGAACGAACCCGCAAGAGAGTAACGATGGAGATTCCATCTGAAATAATGACAAAAATCGAACGTTTCTGCGCCTATCAGGAACGGTGTGAAAATGACGTGAGGAAAAAGCTCACGTCATTTCATTTGTCGGAAGGGCAAGAAGACGCTGTGATAAAATCGTTACGCGAGAACAATTTCCTGGACGAAGAGCGCTTTGTGGAAGTGTTTGTCAGAGGCAAAGTGAGAGTGGGGTGGGGCGTGCAGAAGATTGTGGCGGCGTTGCGGGCGAAGCGTATCCCTGCGGAACTCATTGACCATGCCTGTGCGCAAATCCCTGCGGATGATTATCAAGGGAAACTGCGAGATGCCATCGCCAAATGGCGCCGCTCGCATCCCGACGAACCGGCCAACAGCCCCAAGCTGGTGCGGCACTTGCTGTCGAAAGGGTTTGGGATGGAGGAGGCTCTGGAAGCAGTTAGCAGTTAGCAGTTAGTGACGGGCGACCCCAATTCCCATTCTATTGTAGAAGGGGTGGCCGTAGGCCGGGGTAATAATATAATTCAAGTTTCGCATATTTGATTTCTAATCATAAGTATCTCAGAAAAAAGCTTTTTGCTGCCAATGCCTTGTTGTTGGCGATGTCAACACTCTCGTTCGCGCACTATTTCCGGCCACGGCACACTGTGCCGGGCGGGCGAATTCCCCTTCTAAAATAGAAGGGGAATTGTGCTTCGGCCGCAGCTGCCCGCTGTGGCCGGGACATTCTTCACTAACTTGTTTTTCTCCTTTTTTTAACATGCGAAACTTGAATAATATAATAAATATATTCCTTGAGCAGCCCCGGTAGAGGCAAGAGCTCGGTAGGGGTACGGATGATGAAATGGTGATGAATGGACGATGAATTCATTATCGAAAAATGCTGCAAATCAAAGTGAATGATGTTGTAATATATTAATAATCAAAGTTTTACCACCTCCCTAAAAAATAAAACAAATGCCGCACGTATTAGAAATATTTGTATGTTTGCAGCGGCGTTTTCCCGTGTCCTGTTTAAAGGACCTCGCAGGGTAAGGGAACGTCACGATTAATAGAAAACCGAGATCCTCTGAACATATTTTACGATGAAAAGATCAGTTTTATTTTTTATGGTTGCAATTCTGTTAGGTGTTGGACTGCAGTCCTGCGACAGAGAAGACAACAACGGAGACAATAATGGTGGTAACTATGGCGGTAGCACATCTGTGAAATGGATTGACCTCGGGTTGCCGAGCGGCCTCTTGTGGGCAGACCGGAATGTGGGTGCCAGCACTCCCGAGGACTATGGTAATTATTACGCTTGGGGCGAGACTACCCCGAAGAATGTCTATGATTGGATTACCTACGCATACAGCAATAACTCCGGTGAGCTTACTAAATACTGCAATGAGGCTTCATACGGTCTCAACGGCTTTACGGACAATCTGACCACCTTGGAGGCCTCTGACGATGCCGCCACGGTCAACCTCGGCGGTGGTGCCCGTACACCGACGGAAGACGAGTGGGAAGAGTTGATAGGCCACACAACCAGCACCTGGATTACCCGAAATGGGGTTGAAGGACGTCTTATGATCGCTGCAAACGGCAAGAGTCTCTTCCTGCCCGCTGCCGGTATCCGCGACGGCTCGGACCTCTACTACGCGGGTGAGCTCGGCTTCTACTGGTCGAGTACGCTGCGCACGGACACCCTCCTGGACCGCGCGTGGAACTTGCTCTTCGACTCGTACGACCAGTACATGCGCAACAACGGCCGCAGCTACGGGTTTTCTGTGCGTGCCGTGCGTGCCAGTCAGCACTAACCCTTGTCCCGTTCCACCCAGAGGGCAACGGGCAACGGAAAAATTGAGGGGCGTGGGGCTACCCAGCACACGGAGTGTGCGCCCCACGCCTCTAAATTTTTCCGTGAAATAAGAAGCGGATGACGATGAATGTTCGGTGAATGAACGATGAAAAACGATGAATAAGAAAACGATAACGATTATTACAGCGGCGGTGTTGGCCGTTGCGGTGGTGGCGGTGAGTTTCGCCACCAAGGGGAAATCCGGGGCGCAGGCGGAGTTTGCCCGTGCTGAGAAAACGGCCGCCGTGGTGCCGGACGGGGCGCTCGAGATCCCGACATTCACCCGCTCGCGGGAGCATTCGCAGCAGATTGCGCACAAGGCCTACACGGTGGATTACAACGAGGAGTGGCGGTTGGCGAACTGGGTGGCCTATTCGCTGACGAGCGAGCAGACCAAAGGCCCCGTGGAGCGCTACACCAAGTTCGTGCCTGACCCGCAGGTGAAGGGCGCGACCGCGCAGTGGTGGGACTACAAGAACACCTCCTACGACCGTGGCCATCTGGTGCCGGCCGGCGACATGAAGTGGGATGAGACCGCCATGCGCGAGTGCTTCTACTTGAGCAACATCTGTCCGCAGAACCACACCTTCAACGAGGGCGACTGGAACTATCTGGAGAACCGTGTGCGCGGCTGGGCCAATTTCTACGGAAAAGTCTATGTGGCGTGCGGTCCGATCGTCTCCAAACATCCCGAAACAATAGGGGAGAACTGCATCGCGGTGCCGGACTCCTTCTACAAGGTGGTGCTCTGCGATATGCGCGGCACGTGGAAAGCCGTCGGATTCGTTTGTGCCAACAATCCGACCCATCACAATCTTAATCACTATTGTCGTACAGTGGATTACGTTGAGAACCTCACAGGTATCGACTTTTTCCCGCTGTTGCCCGACGATGTGGAGAGCAGGATTGAGTCGGAGATTGATTGGGAGGGGTGGCGGATCAGGAATTGAGTTTTTTTGATTTGCCGTGCTCTTCCGTCCATCAGTGCGTGACAAGGGATAGCACATCTTCGATGGTCAGTCCTGTGATTTCCGCCACGAGGTTCGGAGCGAAATTCTTGGCGAGCATGTTGAGGGCGAGCTGGTGTTTCTCATCTTCGCGTCCCTCTTTGCGACCCTGTTGTAAACCTTGTTGCAAGCCCTTTTCCAGTCCTTCCTTTTCTCCTTCGCGGCGACCGATGCCCTTCCAGGTGGCCTCAATGCTGACGGCATCCCAGTATTTGTCATAGAGGTATTCCTCCGCCTCGTTGTAGTTGATGATCTCTAACAGCTCAATGGCCTTGGCAATGTCAGGGTCGGCGAGCAGCTCGGGCGCGGGCAGCCTCGTCTCTTCGGTCATCTCCGTGAAATAGCGCATCCACAAGTCCTTCTTAGTGTCGCCCTTGTCGGATAGTCTCTTGTACTTGTCCATTTCAGCGAAGACGATCTTGAGCCCGTCGAAGACGCGGTCGCTATGGTAGATGTGGACAAATTGATAAGGATGATACCATTCGTTGAGTCCTTTGTGGAGGTCGCCGCTGACAAAGTTGAGGGAATAGACGGGTTGCAGCAGCTTGAACTGCTCCCCGGCCTTGAGCTGCCTGACGTAGGCTTTGGAGGCGTTGAAAAAGACGCGCTGGAAGAAATCCGAGTCATAGTTGAGTTGCATCTCGACGAGGAATGTTGCGCCAGCGGAGTCGGTGCAGTGCACATCGACGATGCTGTGCTTGCGGGCTGGGGTCTCGGGCATGAGCTCAGGCGGGAGGTAGCGCAGTTCGGTGATGGTGCGGCCCTCCTCCAAAGGGAGGAAGGCGTTGAGCAGGCTGGCAGTTAGTTCGGGGTGCTCCCCGAAGACCTTCCGGAAGGTGACATCGGTCACCGGGCTGTAATATTTGCAATATGTCATCATGTTTGAATAATTTTCTGCTGCAAAGATACAACAAGAAAGTCCCTTTGTCAAGAGGTTTTGAAAATTTTTGTTATGGATTGTTAATCAATAAGTTGTTGAATTTTATTGAAAAATAATTAACAAATAATTGCAAAAATAAAATGAATATTTTGCATTGTTTTGGCAAAAACTGCCTGAATTTGTTACTTCCAGCTCTTGCGGGTCGGGGGTTCCATTTGGCCGGCCGGCGCATCTCTTTTTCGTTGATGTGGTGGTTGTCGGTATTGCGTGTTGTTTCCGGTAGGAGAGGGAGGCCAAACGGAATGGTGGATGTCAACCGCGTTAGCGGTTGCATGTCTGTAGCCGGATATGGGTACGAATCCCATCATTGTTTGATGGTTTGGGTGCGGGGTTCGCGGCGCGGAGGTGTGTTTCGGGCGAGGGGATCGGACGGTTCGCCGCGAAACGGGTGGATGGTCCGGACGGGCGTGCGAGAGGGATTGCAGCGGAAATGGACGGCGGTTTGCAGGTTTCTTACCCCCCCCTTGGCCCCCCTAAAGGGGGGAATCATCCGAGTGCGGTGGCCGGTGCCTGCCGGACATTGCAGCGGAAAGCCCGACGGCGCGGCTTCAAATGGTTATCGGTTTATGGGTTATAGGTTATTGAGGAGGAGCTCGGGACGGTAATGGGAAATGGTGGGTGCCGCGCCGGCTCGCCCAAAATAAAAAAATGATGCGTAAGCCCTGAAAAATGGTTCTTGTGTCGGGTTCCGCGATAAAAAAAATCGTATTTTTGCTTTTCTAAAATTACAAAGAAAATGGACAATAAAATCCCCGTATATTGCAAAAACATAGACACAAAGGTTGAAGTTCCTTGCGGCATCACCCTGCAGGAGTTTGTCGATCTTTTCAAGGTGAAATACAGCCCGGAAATGCCTTTCCTCGGGGCGTTAGTCAACAATAAGGAGCGCGACATGTCGTTCCGCATCACCAAGCCCGCGCAGATCCAGTTTTTCGACTACTACAGCTCTTACGGGCGTAACGGCTATATGCGCTCGCTCTTCTTCCTGCTGTTCCATGCGGTTGACAAACTGCTTCCCAAAGAGGTGAAACTCTGCATCAAGCACTCCATCTCCGGCGGTCGCTACTGCACGTTAGAGCACCTCGACGGCCCGGTTACCGAGCAGTTGGCCAACAAGCTGTTCCTCTTCATGAAGGATACCGTGCAACGCGACCTCCCCTTCGTACACGAGGAGATGCTCACTTCCGACGCTATCAAGGCGTTCCAGGAACACGGACTGGAGGACAAGTACGAGTTCTTCAAGAACCGCGACCGCATCTACACCTCTGTTTATCACTTGGACGACAGCATCAACTACTATTACGGCTTTTTGGTGCCCTCCACCGGCTGTCTAACGACCTTTGGATTAGAGAAATACGAGGAGGGGTTGCTGCTGAAGCTGCCCTCCAAGAAGAATATCAAGGTGATGGCGAAGACGCGCACTTACCCGAAACTTTTCTCCGTCTATAAGATAGACAAGGAGTGGGTGGCCTCCATGGGGGTGCCGTATGTCTCTGACCTGAACAAATACACGAATGCCAAACAGATGGTCCAAGCCGGTGTTTTGGTGGCGGAGGCTTACCAAGAGAAACATTTGGCGCGGGTGGCCGACATGATTTATCAGAGCGGGAATGTGAAGATGGTGCTGATCAGTGGGCCGTCGAGTTCAGGAAAGACCACCTCCTGCCGTCGTTTGTCGGTGCAGCTGGCTGTATTAGGCTACCATCCTGTACAGATTTCTGTCGATGACTTCTTCGTGGAACGTGACGACACCCCGAAGGACGAGAACGGCGAATTCGATTTCGAGGACCTGCACGCCATCGACCTGCCGCTCTTCAACAACACGCTGAAACGGCTGTTAGCGGGTGAACAGGTGGAAATCCCCACTTTCAACTTCGCATTGGGCAAGAAGGAGTGGAACGGCAACACGTTGCAGTTGCGCAAGAACTCCATCCTCGTCATTGAGGGCATCCACTGTCTGAATCCCGAGCTGACCGCCCAAGTGCCTGACGATGTGAAATTCAAGATCTTCGTCTCTGCACTGACCTCCCTGTCGCTGGACCGCCAGAATCCGATTCCGACCTCCGATAACCGTCTGATCCGCAGAATTGTGCGTGACTTCAACTACCGCGGTTATTCGGCGGTTGATACGATACGCCGTTGGCCGAGTGTGCGTCGCGGCGAAGAGAAGAACATTTTCCCGTTCCAGGAGAACGCCGATGTGATGATCAACACGTCGTTGGTGTTCGAGTTGTCGGTGCTGAAGCCTTTCGCACTGCCAATCCTGCACGCCGTGCCCGAGACGGCACCGGAGTATGCGGAGGCTCAACGGCTGATCAAGTTGCTGATGTTCTTCAAGACCATCCCTGAACTCTCCCTGCCCGGCACCTCCATTCTTCGCGAGTTCTTGGGCGGCAGTAAATTCACCTACTGATGATTACGCTGATCGGTTCCGGCAATGTGGCCACCTGGATGGCGCAGCGGCTGCAAGGGTCGTCGCGCTTCTTGATTACGCAGGTCTATAGCCGCACGTTGGCGAACGCCCGCGTTTTGGCCGACCTGTGCGGTGCGGAAGCCATAGACAATATCAAGGAATTGAATCCTGACAATCAGGTGTTTGTCTTTGCATTGGCGGACAAAGCCTACGACGAGATACTGCCGAAGTTGCCTTTTAAGCTGCCGATGGCCTTTATGACCTCGGGTACGGTCTCCTGCCAGTGCCTGAAAGATCATGCCGACGGTTACGGGGTGATTTATCCACTGCAGACATTCACGAAATCTCAGGATATGAGGACGTTGGAAGTGCCGCTGTGTCTGGAATCAGACTTCGTGGGAAAACAAAAGCCCATAATGTGGGAGTTGGCCCGTGAACTCTCCCCGCTTTGTTACGAGGTTTCCGAGTCGCAGCGCGCGCAGATGCACGTGGCGGCGGTCTTCGCCTGCAACTTCAGCAACGCGATGTATCAGATTGCGTATAAGTTGCTGGAAGAGAAAGGATTGCCGTTTGAAATTCTGTTGCCGTTGTTGCGCCAGACTGTCGAGAAAGTGTCGCAGATGACCCCGGCGAAGGCGCAGACGGGTCCGGCCGCGCGTGGTGACGAGAACGTGATGCGGAAGCAGATGGAGTCGCTGGAGGATGAACGCTTGCGGGAGATTTATCGGGTGATGTCGGAGATAATTATGAATGCTGAATGCTGAATGATGAATGTTGAATGTTGAGTGATGAATGTTGAATGATGAATGTTGAATAGGGGCGTATTGCATACGTCCCGTAATATGTAGGGGCGAATTATTATTCGCTCTGTTTCTTTTGGGTTTGGAGAATGATCTTTTTGCCGTCCCATAAAGTGCATCCGAACAGATAGCACGCATTTCCGTTTTTGATTTTCAATGTTTTACGTAATTCCTCTGCCGAGAGAGGGAAGTTGCGTACGGCGATGCTGGCATTTTCGAGGTGCGACAGTTCCTTGGTCGTTTTGCGCGGGTGGAATTCGTGGACGGCTTCGATGCGGAAGACGTGGCCGGGAAAATCCTCGTGCAGTTCGTCGGCGGTGAACAGGTTGGTGTTCTTCGCCAGTTTCGCGATTTGGAATTGTTGCGACAGGGCGTTGAAGATGCCGGCTTTCATCACGGCGGCGTTGGGCTCGTAGAGGTAGGCGCCCAATTCCGTGGCGATGCGGGGTGGGGTGGAGCGTTCGGTGTCAAGGGTGGATTCCACGCGGAAGATCGCGTCTTTGCCAATATCGACGGCCGCGATCGTCGGGACGCGATTTATCGCGTCCGTTGTTTCGTTTAACAAATCCGTGCCATCCGCGATTATGTCCGTTTCTGGATTTGAATTGCGGACGCGATAAATCGGATCTGAATTGCGGACGCGATTTATCGGATTTGAATTGCGGACGCAATAAATCGGATTTGAATTGCGGACGCGATTTATCGCGTCCTGACGGTGAATATCGTTAACAGGAAAATTGTCACGGGATAACAAAAACACAACCTCTTTGCATTCGCCCTCCACGGCAACCACGTGTACGGCGTACGTCTCGGGTAAATCCCGCAACGTCTGGAAAATGTCGATCATCGGGGATAGCTTGACCATCAATGTGTTACAACGTTCCAGCAGGGCGGATTTCCATTCGGGGAGGTTGGGGGTGCAGTCGGCGAGGGAGACCACGCGCCGCCCGTGCGTGTCGCGCCGGGACGGGTCGAGGTAGATCGTATCTACGGAGCCGATGTCGTCTAAGTGCTCCTCCATTGTCCCGTTAATGACTTCCATATTGTGGATTCCCAACAGGTTGCTGTTATGCTGAAACAGGTTGCAGAGTTCCTCCTGCGGTTCCACGTACCAACCCTTGTCGAACTTCCGGGCGAGTGCGATGGTATCGACCCCGAACCCGCCGCTGAAGTCCGCGAACGTTTCGCCGCCGACCAAGGAAGCCTTATACTCAGCCGTTTGCGACGACGAGCACTGCTCCATGGAGACTTTCTTGGGGTAGAGGACGCCCTCGGTGGCGTACCATTCGGGCAGCTTCACCTTGGCCTTCTGCCGCCCGGCGATCTGCTGCAGTGCCACGGCCATATCCACCTGCGGGTCCTTGGAGGGGTGCAGGGCGAGGCGGGCCACGTCGTCGGAGGCGTGGGCGGAGATGTACTGCCAGGTTATTTCGTTGATGTTCATACTATTCGTTTCTATCCCAGGGCTCGCTATCGCTCACACTGGGTTGACATAGGTCGGGCTTTCAGCCCTTTTTGGAAGAGGTTCTATTGCCTGTTGCCTATTGCCTGTTGCCTTGTAACTGCTAACTCCTAACTCCTAACAGCCTGCTCCATCTTCCCCAGCCAATGATACGCCGCCTTGAACGTCGGGATGTTGTGGATGCTGCAGACCAGCTTGTGGTTGGCCTCCTTGAGCTGCACCACCGGGTGGTTCGCCTGCATGAATAACAGGAACTTGCCGAATTCGTCGGATTGGAAGTAGGGGGAGTGCGAGTTGCCGGTGAAGTAGCCATGGAAGACCTTCTTCTTCAAGATGATCTTCTCGAAGTGGAGGTCGGCGGCGAGCATCCGCAACGGGATGGTCTGCATCAACTCCTCGGTCTCGCGCGGCATCGGCCCGAAAATGTCGGTGATCTTCTTGCGGAAATCCTCCAGCTTCTGCGGATCCCGGATGGACTCCAGCTCCTTGTAGAGGTTCATGCGCTCGGTGACGTTGGAGATGTACGTTGACGGGAACAGCGCCTCGATGTCGGTCTCCAGCGAGCACTCGCGGCGCAACAACGCGCTGTTGTCGGCCATCTGCAGGTCGCCAAGCCCTTCGTCGCCGGCATCTTTCATCTCCTGGATGGCCTCGTTGAGGATCTTCTGGTACATGTCGTAGCCCATCTCGTTGATGAAGCCGCTCTGGGCGGCGCCGAGGATGTCGCCGGCACCGCGGATGTCCAAGTCGCGGAGGGCGATGTGGATGCCGCTGCCGATGTCGCTGAACTGCTCGATGGCCTGCAACCGCTTGCGAGCCTGGTCGTTGAGGGTATCCCATGGCTTGATGAAGAGGTAGCAGTAGGCCTTTTGGTTGTTGCGGCCCACACGCCCGCGCAGCTGGTGCAGCACGTTCAGCGCGAAGTTCTGCGCGTCGTTGATGATCATCGTGTTGGCGTTCACGATGTCCAAACCGGACTCCACAATCGTGGTGGAAACCAGCACGTCGTACTCACCGTTGATGAACTGCGTCATGATCTTTTCAAGCTGGTCGCCCTCCATCTGACCGTGCCCGATGGCCACCCGCGCCTTCGGAACCAATCGTTGAATTAACCCTGCTAATTCTTTGATGTTCTGTATCTTGTTGTGGATGACAAACACCTGACCGCCACGATCCAGCTCATACTGGATGGCGTCGCGCATGATGTCTTCGTCGAAGACGTGTACCTGCGTGTCAATGGGCTGACGGTTGGGCGGGGGCGTGGTAATCACGGAGATGTCGCGGGCTCCGATGAGCGAGAACTGCAGCGTGCGCGGAATGGGTGTCGCCGACATCGTGAGCGTGTCGATGGTGGTGCGCATCTCGCGGATCTTCTCCTTCGCGGCCACCCCGAACTTCTGCTCCTCGTCGATAATGAGCAGTCCCAAATCCTTGAAAACCACGTCTTTGCTTAAAATCCGGTGCGTGCCGATGAGGATATCAACTTTGCCCTCTTTCACGCCTTTCAGCGTCTCCTTGATCTCTTTCGTGCTTTTGAACCGGTTGATATACGCGATGTTACACGGCATGTTGGCCAACCGGTCGCGGAAAGTGTAGTAGTGCTGCATGGAGAGCACAGTGGTGGGCACTAACACGGCCACCTGCTTGCTGTCGCACACGGCCTTGAACGCCGCGCGGATGGCGATTTCGGTCTTGCCGAAGCCCACGTCACCGCAGATGAGGCGGTCCATCGGGTGGTCGCTTTCCATGTCGGCCTTCACCTCGGCCAGGGTCTTGATCTGGTCAGGGGTGTCTTCGTAGATGAACGACGACTCCAGCGTGCTTTGCAGGAAGTTGTCGGGCGAGTAGGCGAATCCTTTCTTGGCCTTGCGCTCGGAGTAGAGCTTGATCAGGTCGATGGCTAACTCTTTGACCCGCTTCTTGGTACGCTCTTTCAGCTTCTCCCAGCTGCCGGAACTGAGGCGGTGGATGGTCGGTGGCGTGCCCTCCTTGCCAACGTATTTGCTGATCTTGTGCAGCGCGTGGATGCTCAGGTAGAGCGTGTCGCCGTCTTTGTAGCTGATTTTGATGACCTCCTGTGTGCTGTCGCCCATCTGCATCTTCTGCAATCCCTCATACACGCCGATGCCGTGGTCGATGTGAGTGACGTAATCGCCGGGTTGCAGGTCGTATATCTCTCTGAGTGTCAGGGCTTCGCTCTTCTTGTAGCGGTCGCGCAAAACCATCCGCTGGAATTTGTTCCAGAACTGGTGGTCGGTGTAGAGCGCGATTTTGTGGTCCGCGTCGGTAAAGCCCTCGTGCAGCACCTCGCGCAACGGCGTGTAGAGCTGTTCGATCTTGTACGCGGCGTCGTTCTGACGATTGTACTTGCTGAGGATGTCGAGCATCACCTTGTAGAGACGGTCGAGCTGCGACTGCGTCTCCGACAGGAAGTAGTTCTGGATGCCATGTTCCAGATTCCCAATCCATTCCAGCAGCAGGTAGTCGAAACTCTTGTCAAAGTCGTGCTGCGGCTGCATGTTAAAGTCCAACGAGAAAGAAGGTGATTCGATCTCAGTGGTGTTGACATACACCCGCTGGAAATTCGCCACCTCTTTCAGGAAGGTTTTCTTGTTGATAAGAGGAATCTCATTTTCAGCAAAATATTCATTATCAACAATATCCTGATAGGCCGTGTGGATGGTGGAGGCGATGTTGGCGGCGTGCATCTGCCATACGACCGTGTTTTCGGGCAGCACGGAGAAGAGCGGCACGCGCTCGCCGTCGCCAGACTCCTTCTGCGAAATCGGGGTCATGATGTAGATCTGATCCACCTCTCGCACAGAGAGTTGCGTCTCGGGATTGAAGAAGCGGATGGAGTCGATGCGGTCGCCTTCAAACTCGATACGGATGGGATATTCCTCGGAATAGGAGAAGATGTCGAAGATGTTACCGCGCCATGCGAACTGTCCAGGCTCATAGACGAAGTCCTCGGGCAGGTATTCCAATTCGTAGAGTTTGTTGAGGAAATCGTCAGTGAGGATTTCCTCGCCACGCTTCACGGAAAAGGATTTCCGGTCGATATAATCCTGTGTGACAACAGTTTCCGCCACGCCTTCGGGGTAGGAGACGAGGATAAGCGGTTGCGCGTCGGGCATCGACAGTTTGTGAAGGATTTCGGCGCGGAGTTTCACGTTCGAGGAGTCAGTCTCGCTCCAGCGACTATTACGTTTGTAGGACGATGGCAGGTAGAGCACCCGCTTGTCCTGCAGGGTATTGCTGCGGTCGTTGAGCAGTATCTCCATATCGCTGTAGAAGAATGCGGCCTCCTCGCTGTCGCGGAAGACGAACAGTTGGAGATTGGGGATTTGTTCGGCCACGGGAGCCGCGATGAAGGCAAGTGCGGAGCCCTTTACGCCGTTTACGGCAATAATCGAACCGGGGGCATTCGCGCCTATAGACTTTGCAAGTGCCTCGGATTCAGTATTATAGTACCTATTTTTTAATTCTTGCAGGTTCATAACAAAATCGGCGCGAAGATACGAAATTTGGCGGGTTAAGACGAAAGTCTTAAGGAGGAAGGTTAGTTCTGTTTTACAACAGAATCAGTTCCTCCCGCTTTTCAATCTCCTTCAGCAATTGCAGGACAAACCCGCTGAGTGTGCCGGAAATATCATGGACGCGCTGTTGCCAGGTGGCGAGGTCAACGTCTAAATGGTCTGAGACAATCTTGTAGGAAAGGTAAGGCTTCCCAAAATGCTTTGCAACGGTATAAAGCGCCGAGGATTCCATGTCGAAACAGTCGGCTTTTTCGGACAGATGTTTCAGGAAATCAGCGGAATAGACTCTCGGGGAGACGAAGCAGTCGGAGGAGAAAAGTTTGGCGCCGGGGAGTTCCGGGAAGTAGGCTGGGGGAGTGTCGGTGAGCATCGGGTGGTCGAGAAAATCTCTGCCGCCGGAGACGATTTCCGTGATATGTAGCAGGCTGCCCACGGGGGCCGTATGCGCACCCGCCGTGCCGATGTTGATGACCGTGAACTCTTCATCGCGGTGCTTGTCCATGAAATCCAGCATCGACTGTGTGGCATTCTCCCGTCCGATGCCCGTCAGATGGACTTTTTCGCTGATCTGCCGTACCTCTTCTTTTACGGCTGCAAAAAGGGCTATTTTCATATCTCAGTTTTTTTGCAAAGATACTCTTTTTTGAATATGAATTCGTGTTTGCTGTACTTTTTTCTAGAAATGGCGGAGACGTTTCAGGAAACGTCTCTACAGGATGACGGGGACATTCTTGACAAGCCAAAAACCAATGGCCAAAAGCTAAAAGCCATCAATCCATTAGTCTAAGTCTAAGTCTAAGTCTAAGTAAAATTTCTTATCTTTGCCGCTCGAAAATCACCGACTATGAGCAGAGGATTTGTCAAAGAGGGCGACCAGGAAGAGGTCCCGATGCTGACGCCGAGGGCGTTCCTGCCTCCGGGAGTGGAGAACTTCGTCACCACCGCCGGACTGGAGGCACTGAAGGCCGAGCGCGAGGATATTCTGCGCGAGCGTAAGCAGTACGAGGGCGTGGATAACAACGATGCCCGCGTGAACAACAACTACCTGACGGGCAAACTCCGTCTGTTGGAAGAGCGCATCCACTCCGCCCGTGTCCTCGACTACGACCCGCAACGGCAGAATGATGTGGCGTTCGGGGCGACAATCCGCTTTAAGAACTTGAAAACCAATCAAATTGCGTCTTACCAGATTGTTGGGGTCGATGAGGCCAACATCATGCAGGGCAAAATCTCGTTCCTTTCTCCGCTCAGCAAAGTACTGATGAACAAGAAGGTAGGGGAGACCGTCACGTTCAAGACTCCCGCCGGCGAGGTGGGAATGGAGATCCTGGAGATTTCTTAGGAAGCACCTCTGCTTGTTATTCTCCTCTTCCGTCAGCGTCAGGACTGTCCGGTCCTATTCCACGGCTTGGTAGATCCTGATCGTATGGGTTGGGGAAGAATTGGTTAGGTTGGCTCTTGGACGGTTGCACACAAAAATTCATTGTCCCCAGATTCTCAGTAGGGTGATAGATGGCGCAGCCCAGCAGTGTGAATTCGCGGTCGAGGGAAAACAGTACCGCATCGCCCCAGTTGGCGAAGATGCGGCAGTCTTCGAACACGGTTCCGATGCTGCCATGAGCTTCGACGAGCGCATATTCACGGTTGTTGAAGAAGTCGCAGTGGGTGAAGTGCGCTGCCTCGCAACTTTCCAATGTCATGATGCCGTAGGTGCAGTCGCGGATTTTGGAGCTGTAAAGCGCGAAGTTTTGCGTTTGGGAGAGCTGTAGTCCGTAAGCTCCGCAACCATAGAGGTCGCAGTCCACCACGATGTTGTTGCGTCCCCGCGAAACACCGACGACCCCGCCAGTGCAGTATCCACCCGCCGTATGTCCGATGGTGAGGTTGCTCACTGTACACTGTTCGCAGTCCACAAAGTTGAGACAGAAGGCATATCGCGGCTCTACCACAATGCGAGAGTTGCCCTCGCCCTCGATGACGAGCTGCTTCATGTTGACCATCGTCAGTTGGCGGCCGTCGAACACCTCCTCACTGACCACAATGGTTCTGTCGCCGCCGATGCCGCCCGTGGCGTCAGGCATCCACATCATGAAACGCGTACGGAACAAGCTCTGGTCGTTGAGCAACGGCGAGAGGTTGATTTCTGTGTTTTTGGCTACCAAAATATGTCGGTTGGACCCCAGGGCGTTGAGGAACTGCTCGGCGGTATAGACACGGATGCATTCCTCGCCGTCGCGCTGGATGGTCTCGCCGAATCTGCCCGCAGCTTTCGGCGCAGGTGCCGACACCTGCACGTTGCCAGCCGGAACACCCATCTGCTCTTGGGCGAATTTTGTTCCGTTCCATTTCATCAGAATCTGAATTTCGCCCTGCGGGGCCAAGATGCTGGCCATGATGTCCTTTCCTGTCTGGGGAAGCGCATAGACCACCACAGCACTCGTGTGGATGCCGGTGCCCAGCTCGTCGGCGGAACTCAAAGTCATGGTCTTGGTTTGGTTGTCGTAGGTATAGAATGTAAGTCCCGAGTACTGTGTGGTGATTGGCTCGCCCTCGTTCAGAAAACCGTTGTTGACGGCCACCAGCTTGTGGCGGGCATCCTCGCAGTTCCAGTAGCAAAACTCTGTGAATCCGTAGGTCTTCTGCGTGTAATGTTTCTCGTAGCGGACATACCCGTTTTTCACATCTACGGTGAACGAAGCTGAGCTTTTCTCAGACAGCTTGCCCTCCTGGTAATGCACCCAGTCGTTCTTCACATTGTTCAAGGTCTCGCCGAGGTCTTCCTGAGAGAGGACCGCACTCACGAAATCATTAATGGTTGGTCTGTTGCCTGTGTAATTGACACGGATATTTTGTGCGTGGACAGCCAAGCATATAACAAATGTCATGAAGGATAAAATAACTCTTTTCATTTTTTTTCTGTTTGGGCGGCAAAGGTACATTTTTTTGAACAATGGAGGAAAGTGTGTGTGTTGGCGGCTGCCATCACAAGAAAAAAAAACGCGCCATATTAGCGCGCTTTCATCGTTTCACCAAATAAAGTTATCAAAAACTAGCTTTTAGTATTCGTCCTCGTTGAAGAAAAAGTCCTCCTTGGAAGGGTAATCGGGCCAGATGTCTTCGATGGAGTCGTAGGTTTCACCCTCGTCATCGATCTCCTGCAGGTTTTCAATGACTTCCATCGGGGCACCGGAACGGATGGCATAGTCCAGCAATTCGTCGCGTGTCGCCGGCCAAGGGGCGTCTTCTAATCGGGTGGCTAATTCTAATGTCCAATACATAGTTTTTACGTTTAAAAAATGGTTTGTTTTTTGAGGGCGCAAAAGTATAATATTAAACCGAAAAAGTCAACCTTTTTTAAAAATTTTATTTACCTGATTGATAGAGGGTTTCAGAAATGTTTTCTTTTTGATGGAAAAATCGGGCCAAAATAAAGAAGAAATCAGACAGTCGGTTCAGCAAAACTTGCACTTTTTGATAGGCTTCGTCTTCCTCCATCATGGCTACCACATATCTTTCGGCGCGTCGGCAAACGGTGCGGCAGATGTGCGTGTCGGCGATGAGTCGGTTGCCCTGCGGCAGGATGAACCCGCGCATCGGTGGAAGCTCCGCGCTCATGCGGTCGATTTCTTGCTCCAATTCTTTCGTGAATTCCGCGAGCCGCTCCACTTTCCAGTATTTCTCCCAATTCGCCACCGGGGTGGCCAACATGCCCCCGACCACGAAGAGCTCGTTTTGCACTTTTGTCAGAAATTCGTCCGGATTCTGCGAAATCACGGTCCCGATAAAGCTGTTCAACTCATCTACAGTGCCGTATGCATGCAGTAGAATATCACTCTTGGAAATACGTGAACCATCTGATAATGAGGTTGTTCCTTTGTCTCCTGTTCGTGTGTAAATTTTCATTGCGATTTTTTTTGCAAAAATAGAAAAAAAATGTATTTTTGCAGCCGCAAAAGCAAAGGAAAAAAGTCTCCTTAGCTCAGTTGGTAGAGCAATTGACTCTTAATCAATGGGTCCAGGGTTCGAGTCCCTGAGGGGACACGGAAAACGGTCATTTCTGACCGTTTTTTTTATGCCTTTTTGTTTGCAATATATATAATGATTTCAGTTGCCTGTCTGTATTCGTAATTTGTGTACCTTTGCCGCAAATTTTTGACTATGGCAGAAAACGCTACTTCTGAGCCGGTGAAGATGCCCGGCAAATATGAGCTGATTAAGGAGTTGTCGAAATATTTCCCGCAGGAGAACGGTTCCACCGTAGTGGCTGTGGGAGACGATGCGTCTGTGATTGAACCGGATGGTAATCAGATGGTTACATCCGCAAAAGTTTTCGTTGAGAACGTCCATTTCGATTTGACTTACTTTCCATTGCGCCATCTGGGCTACAAGCTTTCCACCATTGCTTTTTCGGATGTGCTCGCCATGAATGCGGTGCCGTCGCAGCTGATGGTCAGCATCGCCGTCTCTGACCGCTTTGACTTGAAGATGGTTAACGAGATCTTGAGTGGCGTGGCGGCATGTTGCGAAACCGTTCATGCAGACCTCGCCGGACTTGACCTCACCACTTCACCCCGCGAACTGGTGGTCTCGATGACTGCGATAGGCGAGTGTGCACCCGCGCAGCTCTGTACCCGCAAGGGCGCAGCGGAAAACGAACTTATCTGTGTGTCAGGGGATTTCGCGGCTGCCTACACCGGTCTGCTGCTCCTCGAACGCGAAAAGAAGGTCTTCGAGAAGAATCCCGGATCGCAACCCGACTTCGCGGGCAAGGATTACCTCCTGCGCCGCCAACTCAAGCCCGAACCGCGCATCGACATCATTGAGAACTTGCGCCGCGAGGAGATTCTTCCTACCGCCATGACCAACGTCACGGATGGCCTTGCCGCCGCTGCCATGCATATTTGCAAGGCATCGCACAAAGGGTGCGTCCTGTTTGAGGAGAAATTGCCGATGACGGAACTTACCTTCGTGACCCTCAAGGATTTGGATATTGTACACACGGTGGCGGCTCTCAACGGCGGTGACGACTACGAGCTGATGTTCACCATCAAGCAAGCCGATTTCGAGAAGATCAAGAAAGTGGAGAATGTCTCCATTATTGGCTATATAAAAGAGGAATCTGCCGGCTATCAGCTGATTACCGGTGACAACGTGCAGGTAGCGCTGAAGGCGCAAGGCTTTTATAATTCATAATTCATAATGCTGAATGCTGAATGCTGAATGCTGAATGATGAATGATGAATGGTGTTTTGTGTAGTATCCTCCTCTTACCTCAACTTCTAACCTCTAACCTCTAACCCAATAACCTTCAATAACCAATAACCCATAACCAATAACCATTACAAATGAACAGCAAACGACAATTCCAAATAGGCAACGTTACCATAGGCGGAAACGCTCCCGTGGTGGTGCAGTCGATGACGAACACCGACACCGCCGATGTGACCGCATCCGTGGCGCAGTGCAAGCGGATGATTGACGCGGGTGCCCAGATGGTGCGTCTAACCGTACCTTCACTCAAAGAGGTGGAACCACTCAAAGAAATACAGAAACGATTGAAGTCAGACGGTTACGGACAGATTCCGCTCGTGGCAGACGTGCATTTCAACCCGAAGGTGGCGGAAGCCGTAGCCACCTTCATGAACAAAGTGCGGGTGAACCCTGGCAACTTCACGGACAAGCGTAACTTTTCTCAGCTTGACCTTTCCGACAGCGAATATGCCGCGCAAGTGGAACGTATGGCCTTGAGAGCCAAGCCGTTGTTCGAGATCTGCAAACAGCATGACACGGCGGTGCGCATCGGCATCAACCACGGCTCGCTGTGCGACCGCATCGTCAGCCGCTACGGCAACACCCCCGAGGCGATGGTGCAGTCGGCCCTCGAATGGTTGGAAATCTGTGAACAGTATGATTTTCATAAGGTGGTGATTTCCATGAAGTCGAGCAATGTGCTGACGATGATGACGGCCACCAAACTCCTTCACGACAGCATGTTGCAACGGAACATGTCCTATCCGCTGCATCTTGGCGTCACCGAAGCTGGTAACGATAAAGAGGGTCGGGTGAAGTCGGCGGCGGGCATTGGTGCTTTGCTGCTTATGGGCATCGGCGACACTATCCGCGTCTCCCTCACAGAACCGCCCGAGAACGAATCGCCGTTTGGTCATAAGTTGTTGCAATCAATTGAAAATCTTGATGTTGAAAATCTGAATATTCAAGATGGAACCTTGATTTTTGATGATAATTCTGAGGATGAGGAAAGCTGGTACTGTCGGGCTGCTGCGGCCACGGGCTATGCTCATTTCCAGTATGGCTTGAAAAACCTCCAGCTGCGTAATTCGCATTTCGGCGAAAAGCAAATTGCTGACTACGAATCCCTTATCATGCAGGCCTGCCGCATCAAAATCCTGAATACGGAATTTGTAGCGTGTCCCTCCTGCGGGCGCACGCAATATGACATCCAGTCGGTGTTCTCGGCTGTGAAACAGCGCTTTGCAGGATATCCCGGTCTCAAAATCGGGGTCATGGGATGCATCGTCAACGGTCCCGGCGAGATGGCCGACGCCGACTACGGCATCGTGGGCGCCTCCCACGGCCTCGTCTGCGTGTATGAAGGGAAGAAACGGGTGTCGGAGCCGATGCTCCCTGAGAACGCAATGGATATTCTTGAAAAATTGATAATTGATAATTGATAATTGATGATTGATAATTGATAATTGATAATGAGGGAGTAGGTACATACTGTTATTTCAGCTCACTGTCCACAGAATCATTCACCCCTACAGATTTTCCCCTTATTAATTATGAAAAATGAAATAAAAAGCCCAATGTATCAAAAATATCTCTATTTTTGCAACGACGTTTTTTCCATGCCCTTTCTTATGGACCTCATGGGATATGGAAAAGCTTCTCAGAAGAAGTATAATCAGAGGTCCTCATACTAAAATTAGCGATGAAAAGAACATTTTTATTTCTTTTGACGGCAGCTTTGCTGGGTTTTGGGTTGCAGTCTTGCGACAGAGAAGACAACAATGGTGGAGGTGGCAATGGAAGCGGCACGACTTCTGTGCAGTGGGTGGATCTCGGTCTGCCGAGCGGCCTGCTGTGGGCTGATCGAAATGTGGGTGCCAAAAATCCTGAGGACTATGGTAACTACTACGCCTGGGGCGAAACCACTCCGAAAGAGGTTTATGACTGGAATACATACGCATACGGAAGTAACCTCGACGCGATAACCAAATATTGTAGTAGCCCTTATTTTGGTCTCAATGGCTTTACAGACAGCTTGACCACCTTGGAGGCATCCGATGATGCCGCTATGGCCAACCTCGGTGACGGTGCTCGTATGCCGACTGAGGGCGACTGGTGGGAATTGATAAACAGTACTACCAATACCTGGACTACTCGCAATGGGGTATTCGGACGCCTGCTGACTGGTCCCAACGGCAATAGCCTCTTTTTGCCCGCCGCCGGTATCCGCGACGGTTTGAGTCTCAACTTTGCGGGTGAGGTCGGTTGTTACTGGTCGAATACACTGAGCCAGAACCTCCCATATAGCGCGTGGCGCTCCGAGTTAGACACTATCTACCTATCCATGGACAACGGAGGAGAACGCTATTGCGGGTATTCAGTCCGTGCGGTGCGTACCAGCCAAGACTAATCCCTGAGCAGCCCATCCCCATTCTTTGGAGGGGTGCCCGAAGGGCGTGGTGGTATATTAAACCACTTCCTTAAGCAGCCTCGAAGAGGCAAAACGCACGTAGTGCAATTAACCCCACACAAGCGAAGCGCAGTGTGGGGGCAGTCAAAAACAATAAAGTTAGTATGTATATCTTAGGTATTGAATCCTCCTGTGATGACACTTCGGCAGCAGTGATTGAAAACAACGTCATCCTGTCGAATGTGATCGCCAGTCAGAAAATCCACGCGGAATACGGCGGGGTGGTGCCGGAACTGGCCTCCCGGGCGCACCAGCAGAACATCATCCCTGTGATCGACACGGCGCTGAAACGCGCCGGCATCGGCAAGGAACAGCTGTCGGCGATAGCGTTCACCAATGGTCCTGGATTGCTGGGTTCGCTGTTGGTGGGCAACTCCTTCGCCAAGTCGATGGCCTACACATTGGGCATCCCGCTCGTGCAGGTCAACCACCTGCAGGCGCACGTTTTGGCGCACTTTCTCGATAAACCCGGCGAGAAGAAGTCGAAACCGCAGTTCCCGTTCCTCTGCCTCACCGTTTCCGGTGGACACACGCTGCTGTTGCAAGTCAACGACTACTTTGACATGACCAAGCTCGGCGGCACCATCGACGACGCGGCGGGCGAGGCTTTCGACAAGGCGGCCAAAATCTTGGGACTGCCTTATCCCGGCGGCCCGGTCATCGACAAATACGCCAAAGAGGGCGACCCGAAACGGTTCCAGTTTGCTATCTCGCACCTGCCCGGACTGGACTACAGCTTCAGCGGGCTCAAAACTTCGTTCCTCTATTTCGTCCGCGACCAGCTCAAGGAGAACCCCAACTTCATTGAGGAGAATATCCACGATTTGGCGGCTTCGATGCAGTATGCCATTGTCAAGTCGCTGACTGACAAGGTGAAGAAGGCTTTCAAGGAGTGTGACTGCAAGGATTTGGTGCTGGCGGGCGGTGTGTCGGCCAACTCTGGATTGCGCGATGCCATGACCGATTTGGCACGCCGTTACCACCGAAACATCTTCCTCCCGCCCTTGGATCTCACCACCGACAATGCGGCCATGGTGGCCGTCTGTGGTTACTTCAAGTACTTGAAAGGTGAGTTTGTGGGGTATGATGTGGCACCCTATAGTAGTTAATTCATAATTCATGATTCATAATTCATAATGAAGACTGAATTAAACTTGTGTTGTAAAAGTATTTTTTGTACCTTTGCAGGCTTTTTTTGCAAATAAAAAATATTCTAATATGAGAAAATTATTCTTATTCAGCATTCTGTTGTCTATAGTGGGCCTGCTGGCTGCACAGCGGGTCACTGAAAGCCAGGCGACGTTGGTTTGCCAGCGCTTTCTGATGGACAAAAATCATGCGGCCGAGGTGGATAATATCAAATTGGCCGAAGTTTACACACAAGAAAGTGGCGAGGAGGCCCTCTACCGTTTCCAGTTGCCTACCGGTTTTGTGCTTGTGTCGGCATCGTTGACTACGCCTCCGATTCTGGCCTATTCTTTTGAAAACAATTTTGAGATGATTCCGCCTGTGGAGAGCCTTTTCCATCTTTATAAAAGCGAGATTGCTTACGCCGAGAAAGAACAATGGGAAGCCAAACCGAAGGCTGCCGCAGCTTGGAAACGTTATCTCGCGGATGAATTCGACACCAAGGGCTATCGTTCCAATCAGGTCGGCCCGTTGTTGACCACCCGTTGGAACCAGAATAAGTTTTACAATACCTACTGTCCATGGGATGTGAATTCCGGTGCTTATTACGACTATCGTGTGCCGAACGGTTGCGTGGCCTTAGCTTGTGCACAGATTATGAACTATCACCGCTATCCTGATCACGGTGTTGGGTCTTCAACGTATGTCCCCCAAGGCTATCCGCGTCAGACCGTCAATTTTGGTCATCACCATTACAACTATGACGCTATGTGCAACGAACCTTTCAGTTACGCCAATGAAATTTCTAAGTTGGCTTACCATTTTGGCGTGGCTATCCAAATGGCATACAGTGTTGACGGCTCTGGTGCCAACTCGGACAATGCAAAAGAAAAACTTGTCTCCATTTTCAAATATGATCCGAATATCTCAGCCTATTACAGAGGTGTTTATCTTGACACTCTGGTTACAGTGTATATACAAATTCTCAAAAACGAGATTGATCATCATCGTGTGGTGTACTATTCTGGTTGTTCTGAAGATTTTAGCAACTGCCACGCATACGTTTTGGATGGTTACGATGAAAACGATCTCTTCTCGATAAATTATGGTTGGGGCGGCTCTTCAAATGCTTTTTATGCCATCGACAATTTTGTGGCGGGACCCATGCATCTGGATTTCGGTTCGGAAGCCTTAATCAATATCTATCCATCCGCAACAGTAGAAAACAACTCTTGTCAGGGCCATCAACGCAATACAGCTAGTTTCGGTTATGTGGCGGACGGTTCTCTCACCACGAAACCCTATCAGCCGAATCCGGACTGCTCCTGGATGGTGGCAGTGCAGGATGCCTTGGAATACGAGTTTACATTCGACCGTCTTGACCTGAACGATGGGGATTATGTAACCATATATAATGGTCCGACAGTGGAAAGCGGTGTGAAGGTTTCCCTCACCGGCTCTGAAGTGCCTTCGACGACCTATTACGTGACGGCTGACAGCGTGCTGATCACTTTTGTCGGCAACACCAATAACACTGATCATTACGGTTTTTTGATCTCGTATGCAACATCATTGCCTCAGCGCACATGCTCTTCCGTCACGAATTTGCCCAATGTCTGGAATGCCACTCTCACCGATGGCTCGCAAGAGGGTGAGAAATACTTGCCTCAAACAAACTGCTCGTGGAATGTCTCTCATAATTTCATTTCTGGGTATGCTTTCGCTTTTCCGAAGTTCGAGTTAGGTTATGGTGATTTTGTGGATGTATATAACAATTCCACCAATCCCCCAACGTTGTACAAACGTTTCGATATTTATGACCCGCCGACAGATGTTTACACTGTGAATTTCAAGAAAATGCGAGTGAATTTTGTCAGTGACAACTGGGATCAGAATGAGGGATTCACCATGGAATATTACGCCATCGCCTCTGTGGAGGATTATAATGGTCTCGAAGATCTTACGGTCTATCCGAATCCCGCCACCGATTATGTGAATGTGGAGTTTTCTCTTCAGGAAGCTGAAAATGTTACGTTCCAGTTGATGGATTTGACCGGAAAGATGCTGAAGCAGACGAGTATGGACGGAATTGCTGGCACCAACCAGTTCAGATTCGACATTCAAGGCGTTTCCCAAGGGTTATACCTGCTGGAGATTGTCACGGATAGCGGTAAATCCGTTAGAAAAATTACAGTTCAGTAGTTTCTGCTCGAACAGATGAAGAAACGGGTGCTAATAGCCATGAGCGGCGGCATTGACAGCAGTGTCGCCGCTATATTGTTGCAAGAACAGGGTTTTGACCTTGTCGGGGTGACATTCCGCACCTTCGACCAAATCACGGAGAGCTGTATCGCCCGCGAAAAAGGCTGCTGCTCCGTGGATGCCATCTTCGAGGCGAAACACCTGGCCGAGAAACTCGGCTTCGAACACCATATCCTCGATGTCCGCGACCTTTTCATGAAGACTGTCATCCAGGATTTTATCGACCAATACCTGCAATGCCGGACCCCGAATCCCTGTGTGCTCTGCAATCCCATCATCAAGTGGGGCAGGGTGCTGGAAATGGCCGACGAGTTGGGCTGCGACTACATCGCCACTGGCCACTACGCCCGCATCGCGCAATCCGGTGACCGCTATTTCCTCCAGAAAGGTGTTGACACCCAGAAAGATCAGACCTATTTCCTGTGGAAGTTGACCTCCGAAATGCTGCAGCGGACGCTGTTCCCGTTGGGCGGCCTCACCAAGACGGAAGTTCGTCAGATTGCGGCGGACCACGGTTTTGTGAAGCTGTCGCAGAAGAAGGAGAGCGAGGAAATCTGCTTCGTGACGGACGATGACTATCGCCATTTCCTGCAAGACGAAGTCCTGGATTTGCAAGAACGTATGCCCGTCGGTGAGTTCGTGACTACCGAAGGAAAGGTGGTGGGCAAGCATCAAGGACTGTACAACTACACGGTAGGGCAGCGCAAAGGGTTGGGCATCGCGTTGGGTGAACCGGCGTACGTGGTGGCCCTGCAGCCCGATACGAACCGCGTAGTGCTCGGCAAACGGGAGGATCTGCAGCATACCCGCTGTGTCGTTTCCGGCTTGAATATGACGAAATACGCAGACTTTGAGGACGGGATGAAGGTGACCTGCCGTTCGCGTTACCGCAGTGCGGGCACGCCGGCCACGCTCCGTCATCTGGACGAAACGTCTCTGGAAGTCTTGTTTGAAGAACCCGTTTTCGCTGTCACGCCCGGACAGAGCGCCGTCTTCTATGAGGGCGACGACTTAGTGGGCGGTGGAATTATCGAATCATAACTCGCTCTATGGCCGAATCTTCGCTTTCCCTCAACGCTTTAGAATACACCTTCCGGCATCTTCTGAAGGTCGCCTTCCCGCAGCTGGGAAGCGAGCCTTTCCGTGTGGAGAAAGGCGATGGTACTATCACTGTTTTTGTGAAAGAGGTCAGGCTCGTCATGTATGCGATAAACCAGAAAGAATTTGACTTTTTCATTAAAGGCCAATGGTGGCCGTTTTTGATGTTGGACAATGCCAAGCGGACGCAGGAAATTCCCATGGTTTTTTATGACGATGGCGTTGATGATGGCGTGGTCTATTCGGAAACAGATAGTTCCATCCAAATTCCATACGATATTCTAACACCGTCGTTTGTATTGCTTTCGCGTTATGAAGAGTTCCATTCCGAACGACACGATGAACACGGACGGTTCCCGTATGATCGCAGTCTGGCCGAGAAATACGACATGGTGGAGATTCCGTTAGTAGATGAATACGCGATGCTGCTGCGCAGGTGGTTGTGCCTATATTTCCCGGACAGATTCGAGGCCGTTCTGCGCACGCCGCGCATCGTGCCCACGCACGACATCGACATCCTGTACCGTTTCACCGGACGTTTCCAGGCTTGGAAGTCCATTCTTGGGAGGGATTTGTTGATTAACAGAAGTCTTTCGATGGTGTGGGAATCCATTAAGTCGTATAGAAACTGGAAAACATGTCCCTCCTTGGATCCTTACGTGGAAGCGATCGGTGAGTTTTTGGCTCAGGAAGAGAAACGAAAACTGTCTTCGATATTCTTTTTCAAGGCGACGGAAAAGGGTCATCCAGATGCCACGTATGATGTGCAAGATCCCATCCTTCATGAGGTTATCGGGGATATCATGGCCCCCGGTTATCATCAAATCGGCCTTCACGGAAGCTATCCTTCCGCAAATGATCTCCAATGTCTCCAAAAGGAGAAACAAAATCTCAGCAAGCTTTGCGACGAGGAAATCCGAATCTCCCGCCAGCACTACCTCCGTACCTTTTTCGCGGATGATCCCAACTCGTTGGATTTGTGGCGAGATGCCGGCATCACCGACGACTACACCCTCGGGTTCGCGGAACGGTGCGGCTTCCGCTGCGGCACCTGCCACCCGTACCCGCTCTACGACGTGCGCCACGACAAAGTCACGGACATCACCGAACACCCGCTCATCGTCATGGACGGCACGCTGTTCGGCTATATGAAACTCTCCGTGGAAGAGGCTCGCGCCCTGACGCAACGGCTGAAACAACGCTGCCTCGACGTCGAGGGCGATTTTGTGTTCCTCTGGCACAACCACGCCACGACGCGGGAGTTTGAATCGTGTTATCGGGAGGTGTATTTGCCGTTAATTCAGAATTAAGAATGAAGAATGAAGAATGAAGAAGGGAAAAAGATACGGTCGAAGGACCATTCCCCCCTTTAGGGGGGATGCCCGCAGGGCAGGGGGGTGAAACCACTTCCTTGAGCAGCCCCGTAGGGGCAAGAGCTCGGTAGCCAGGGGTGAGCGCAGCGAAACCCCTGGGACGAATGACGATGAATGATGCGATGATGCGATGATGCGATGATGCGATGATACGATGAATGAACGACGAATGGACGATGAATGAATGATGAACGAACGATGAAAAAACGATGAAAATATTACACATTATATCAAATGAGAACGACCGGGCACGTGTGGAACGCGTGACGAGATATATGCCGGAAGAATTTGAACACCAATTCGTCATGTCGGAAGAATTGGGTTCGGTGAAATGTCCGGTCGATGTCATCCACGCGCACCGTTGGTTCGGGTGTGGGCAGGCGGCATGGAATTATACTTCAGCAAATCATGTGCCTTATGTGGTGGATGTGGTGCAAAGCGACTTGGATGCGTACCACAAACTGTTCGTGTTCAATAAGAAAAGTGCCGAAAATGTGCTTTTGGCGGCGGCGCGGGTGGTCTTTACCAGCCAGTCGCAGCAGGAGTTCTTGGCGCAGCATCTGCCGTCCAAAACCGCCGATGCCGTCTTCTTCCATTCCACGATGTTGTTCGAACCTTTGGAACCCTATTGGATTAACAACCTCCATATACACCCGCCTACAGCATTGGTACACATTAAGTTGCTGAATGTCGGCACGGCGAACTCCAGCAGTCGTTTGGACGCAGTGCATCATGCCATGAAGAAGCTACAGCGCAGGAACTACGATATTAGCCTGACTACCGTGGGAGATTTGACAGATGAGGAATTGCTAGATGTTTACCGCAATCATGATATTTTCTTGCAGTTGGATGAGAAAACGCCTTCTACACAGCGTTTTGCACAAGCGTTGTCGCAGGGTCTGCCCGTGTTATATGCGCAGAAGGGTGTTTGCGACGGCATTTTCAAAGAAGGATTGGCCGGTTATGCCGTGAATCCGAAGAGCGCCGACGACTTGGCGAAAACCATCCTCAATGTCAGCGACCTTTTCGGCACTATCGAACAGCAAATCATGCGTTTGCACCCGCTCGGACTTTTCGACGCGAAGGAACAAGCCCGCCAATGGGAACATCTCTATGAAAATTCTCTTTGCTAACCCCCTAACCTTCTAACCTTCTAACCTCCTAATTTCCTATCAATTCTTCTTCACAATAGAAATGTAGGTATAAATGGGGTAGTGGTCTGAAACATCCAGATCACGGCATACCGTGTATTGGAAATCGTTAAATTGCTTGTCGTGAGCAATATAGTCGATTCGGTAGGAGGGGAAGTCCTTGCCGATATAAGTGGTGCCGGTTCCTTTACCGCTGCCCCGGAAAGAATCCTTTAGTCCGTGCATGATTTTATTATAGCTGAAAGATGCCGGCGAGTCGTTGAAGTCGCCGCAGAGAATCACAGGATAGGGGCATTCGCTGATGTGCGCGTGTACTGCCTTGGCTTGCCGTTGCCGCAAAACGTAAGCCATAGTGATTTTGTTCGACAACTTCTGGGCCTTATTGTTGAAGGTGGAATCGTAGGAACCCGCCCAAATCGCTTTGCCCGTCTCATAATCGGTGCTGTCTAAGTGCATGGAAGCCAAATGGATGTTGTAAATCCGGATCGTGTCGCTGTTGAAACGGATATCAACGTACATGGACTTGTTGCTTGAGGAGTCAGAGGTCTCCACAAAACCACCGTCTATAATGCGGTACTTGCTGAAAATCGCCATGCCGAATTGGTATCCTAATTTGTTCTTGTAGGGAAGCAAGACTTTGTGAGTCTTTTCGTTGTCTTTGACATTCAGCGCGTTAATAATGGCTTCCGTGGAGTTGAATCCGGATTTCCCCTTGGCGTCGTAGCTGTATTCTTGAATGCAAAGAATGTCAGGCTTCTCCTCTTGCAGGAAGTTTACAACCCGTTTGTTCAGTGATTTCTGGTTTTTATCATAAATGTTAAATGCCTTGGCGTTATAGCTCATCACCTTGAGACAGTTTGCGCACACTTCAGGCTTTTCGGTGCCCCTGAACTGGAAATGTTTGTCGATATTGTTGACATTCAACAAGATAACAGCAACGGGGATTAAAGCCCATGAGAAATCCACCACTAACCATATTATGGTAATCACAAAGTTGAGGATGAGCAGGTAGGGGAACAGCAGCCCGCAATAGGCAATGGTGCTGGAGAAAGAGGGCGGGAATATTTTGGCAAGAAAGGAGAACAGCAAAGCTATTGCAGATGCGAAAGTGGCTGCAAAAAGCAGGAATTTGCCTATCGTTTTCAGTCTGTTGCTCTTCTTCTTTGCCATTATTTCTGGGAATGGTGAAACAGGAACTCTTTTTCTTCCGCCGACAAAGCGTCGTAACCTTTCTCGGATATCTTGTCCAGGATTTCGTCCACCCGCTGTTTTTCGGCTTGACGGTTGGCATTATACTCTTCGTCAGAAAGAGGACGGCCGCTTTCACGTGACACGTAATACTTTGATTTTGAAGATTTCTCCTTGCTTCTGCTGAACGGCCATTTCCAATCCCGTTTTTGGTCGGAATGGTCGGACATTTTATAAAAGACTTGTTCGCCTTCTCCTCTGTTGTTATGTTTTCGCCAAAGAAGTATGAGCAGTATGCCGAAAATCATGCCGCCTAAGTGGGCGAAATGCGCCACCCCGTCGGAGGTGCCCATAATACCGTAGAGCAGTTCAATGCCGCCGTAAAGCAGCACAAACCATTTCGCTTTGATAGGGAAAAGGAAGTAGATGTAAATCGGGGAGTTGGGGAACATCATGCCGAAGGCCAGTAGCACACCATAAACCGCGCCTGACGCGCCGATTAGCACAAAACTGTTCAAATAGTTGTCTTGCAGTGACATGGTTGCAGCCACCAGCTCATTGAGCGAATCAGGGCTGCGCTGTAACACGCCGTAATTGTTCTGCAATGCACTCTGCAACTGCGAAATGTGGTTGTTTTCAACTAAATGACGGTAGGTGTCGATGGATGGCGCATCCAAGAACTGGTTGAAAAGCAACATGGTAGGACCCACTTCCACAAACGTGATCAGATAGTGGGTGAGTGCCGCGCCGATGCCGGTAATCAGGTAATAAACCAGGAACTTCTTGGTGCCCCAATAGTTTTCCACCGCCGCACCGAACATCCATAAAGCGAACATGTTGAAAAACAGATGCCCGAAATTGCCGTGCATGAACATGTAGGTGATGAACTGCCACGGGTGAAAGTCGGGGGCGCCGATGTAGTGGAGCCCCAGCCACTGGTTCAGGTCGCAAATGTGAGCACGTGCAAACACAAAAGTGGCAAAGAATACCAAAGTATTGATAATGAGCAGGTTCTTTACACATTTCGGCAGAATGTTGAAACCGCCCATCCCGATTTGTCCGTTATTCATATTGTATTTTTATCGTTGTTGTCTAACTCCAAGGTTATCCTGTGTTCAGGTTTCAATAACCTATAACCCATAACCAATAACCTTTCTAAAAAGCGGCTGCAAAAATAAACAAAAAAAATTACTTTTGCCCGATAAATGAGTGATATGCGGTACAATATACAACTTCCTGATAACAAGAGTCTTCGTATTCGAGAAATGGCCTTCTCGTATGCGATGGGGAAGGACGTTCCGCCGCTTTGCGACAACGATTGTCATGATGTGGAGGTCATGCACCGCGCATTGAAGACCCTTTCTTCCGGGTACGATGAGACGCAAAATTTTACGTCTCTACAATGGGGGACACCCTCCCTTCACCCTGTCGTGGTCGATGTGGAGGACTGCGGTGCCGCCTATCGTTTCCTGATGCCGCTTCTCGCCGCCACGCCAGGAAGATGGCTGCTTACCGGCACCCCCCGACTGCTGCAACGCCCGATTTTGCCCTTGGTGAACGTTTTGCGCGGGATTGGCGTGGATATTGAGAGAGTGGGGGACGGCTGGCTGATTTCAGGGAAACAATTCCGTTCCGTAGAGACGTGCCATGGCGCGTCTCTACAATCTGTGAAAACTGATGCCAATACTGATGACGGTTTGTCGTTAACCATTGACGCCTCCCAATCCTCGCAATTGGCTTCTGCGTTGGTGTTGGCGGCACCGTTATTGGGTCTCCGCACGTTGCACCTTACCACAATAGAGATTCCATCTTTACCCTATTTGCAGATGACCTTGGCTTGTATGCGCGATTATCCGGTGACGGTTCCGGGAGTCTCAATCCCGAAAAAAGCCATCGGTGCGCCTGGAGATTGGAGTGCCGCGCTCTTCTGGTTTGCATACGCTCGCCTGCATCCCGAAAACCAATATTCACTCTCTCCGCTAACCTTGGATTCAATACAAGGTGATAGTGTTATTTATCAATGGTTTAATGAGTTGAATATTATTATTTCAACTAAAGATTCAAGTGTTGAAATTCATGCAAAACCGCTGAATGAAATCCCGAAAATGGTGTTGGATGTACGCGGAAATTTGGATACGGTACCGGTCATGGCGGTGTTGGCATCACTTCTTCCGGCTGACATCACCTTCCAAAATGTCCATAATCTGCGATTAAAGGAGTCGGACCGCTTGCAAGCTATTGCCACACAATTGCAACCCTACGCAGATATAGAACTGAAGGGTGAGGAATTGCATATTGTTGGAAAAGGTTGCCATGCAGACGCACGTCCCGTTTTCGACACACATCACGATCATCGCTTGGCGATGGCGTTCTTGCTTTTCGGCCCAAACGCAACGCTCAATGACACAGATTGTTTGCGGAAATCGTATCCAGGGCTGTTGGGGGATTTGCGACTTATTCAGGGCGTAATGAGTGTTGAGGAATAACGAGGAAAGACGATGAAAACGGACACTATTTTTTGTACATTTGCAACGTTATTACCATTTCATAATTTCGTCAATAATCAATATTAATATCAATGAAAAAACAGCTGCTGTCTTTTCTTTTTATGTTTGTGTGTGCAGCCGTGTTCGCACAAACCGTTACCCTCACCTTTACAGCGCAGGATGCTGGAAACCATTATGTACAGCTTAATAATGAAGAAGGTAAGCCATGTCCTGGCACCCCCACGGTGACCGACCACGAGGGCAATGTCTATAATACGGTGCAGATTGGGAACCAATGTTGGACTAGGGAGAACTTGCGGACGACCACCTCGCCGAGTACGGGGACGTACCTCATTCCGGCTGCAGGCACTAGGTACACCTACACGGGAAAGCAGGCCCGCTGGTACAACAACGATTCGGCGACGTATGCGCCGAAGAACTACGGTTTGCTATACAACTGGAATGCGGCTGTTGATACATTCAACACAGCCTACGGGGAGACGAGCGTGAATGCCAGATACTACAATGCGGTGCCCGATACCTTTAGCAGTCACCGCAGGGGCATCTGTCCTGCAGGTTGGCATCTTCCGAGTGATGTGGAGTGGTCGCAATTGGAAAATTACGTAGGTGGCCAAAGCTGTTACATGTGTGGTGGCGACACCAGCTGCATTGCTAAGGCGTTGGCTTCCGAGACAGATTGGAGCAATTCTACGGTCAATTGTGCGGTGGGTAATAACAAAGGCGCGTACAACGCCACGGGCTTTTCCGTTCTTCCAGCAGGTTATTGCTTCGGTTCGTCGTTTAGCGACGCGGGCACGGGCAACAATGCCCACTTCTGGAGTGCTACGAAGTACAGTAACCGCTTCGCCTACTACCGCGCCTTGTACTACTATCGTGCGGGTGTGGGCCGGGATGGCGGTAGTATGTGCGACGGATATTCTGTCCGTTGCCTCCGCGATTAAAAAAAAACATTATGAATGATCAATCACTATTAATACGATATTCTCTTTTATTTAGCCGAACGGGAGAGAAACCTTCGTGGTCACATGTTTTCTGTCATCGGCATAGCCCTGCCGGCAAAGATACAATTTGCGGATATAAGTTCTAACACTGTGACTTATCCTAAAAAAATCGTATTTTCGCGGTGTTGGATTTTACAGGATTCCATTAGGCATCCCATGATGTTTTCATTAAAAACAAACGCATTATGAAAAAGCTTTATGTATTAATTGTTTGTGTTTTGGCATGTTTGACCGGAGCCGCACAATATTATGGAGTATGGAAAGACGGATACGTCTATCCCAACGGTGACCTTAACAGCACGCCCACTTATGTGGGGCCGCTGAACTTCATGACTTTGGATGTCCCTAACTACCCGTACGTCCGGCTAACCTATAATGAAAACTATAGTAACGTTAACGATTACGAGTCCACCGCTGTAAATGGTCCAAATGCCCATCACCAGCTGCGAACCACGAATGGGCCGGACCCATGCCGATGCTACTCAATTGGAAGCTATTTTGAACACGAAAACTATTTCCCGAGCCAAAACCTCATCACTAAACCCAACGGTTTGCCTGTTGATACCGTCATCCAGTTGGGCAGCACTTCTCTTGAATCCAACTCCCAAATCGAATACTGGTTTTACCCACAGGAGAGTGAAAGTGTTTTGTTGGTTTGTCTCTCTTTTGCTTCTGAAGATGTCAATCACGATGCTACTGTAAACCCTCGTTTTTACATCGAGGTGTTGGACGGAGAAACAGACGAACTCATCCAAAGCGGTTATTATCCGTATTATCCGACGACTGGTCCACTCAATCCAAATTGGCCATACAGTCGTTTCCTGGCCGTGCCGAGTGGTCAAAATTCTAATCAGGATTATAGTTATTTTGACGAAAATGGCATAATCTACTATTATTGGGCTTTTCCCCAAGCCACGCCAACAACCTTTGATTACCGTATCTGCCCTGCGGGGCAAACCCCTTCAACCAGCTACCCCGTCAAATGGTTTGAGTACAAGCCCATCGCTTTCGACTTGAGCAATTATGCCCTCCAAGGGAAGTCCGTAAAATTGCGTATCCGTAATCGCACATGCGATTATTTCGCACACTGGTCCTACGGACTCTTTTACGCTAAGATGGTTTCTGGTGGCGGTACGGTGGCCGCCACCGATGACAACCCTATATTCCATCTATCCGTCCCAAAAAGCTTTCTGGAGCAGTCCTACGAATGGCATTACGGGTATGATTACATAGACGCATCAAACCGACCTGGACTTGACATTTTTTACACACCTGGCATTACCGCTTCAGGCCCATACGATATACTCATTGACCAAAATAATGTAAATATGTTATGGCCTTACTACTGCTGCAGGGTTCGCTCCTACACGGGTGTGCCTTTCATTTTCGAATACTATTTGAGGCCATATCACCTTGATGCAGATTTTACCTACGAACAAGACGGCGATTCCATCCATTTCCAAGATGCCAGCACCGTGTATTACCAAACGCCATCGTCCAATGCAGGTTGGGACACCCTCTACGAAAACGACCACCCTCTTCACTGGTATGTGCTGCAGGACGGGGCGTTCATCCTCTTCTCTGAAAACGAGAGCAACCCCTCCTTCACGTTTTCCCCCGCAACCGTGTCGAACGGACAGGCTACGGTCATGCTTGTCATCAGCGACAACCAAAGGCAAGTGTATGACACGGTGGTGAAAACCATTCCGATGTCCCTTTCTAACGTGCCCGCCCGTAAGCGCGAAGCGGTCACCCTGATGCCGAACCCCACCAGCGGCTTGGTGAGGGTGTCCGCCGACCAGAACATCCAGAGCATTCGCATCCTTAACGCCGACGGCAAACTGCTGAACACCGTCACCGCTCAAGACAAAGCCATCACCTTGGATTTGGGCAGCAACGAGGGCAGTCTCTTCTTTTTGGACATCCGTTTCCAGGACGGTACCTCAACGGTAAAGAAGGTGGTAAAAGGGTAGGTGTTGGCTTTTAGCCTTTGGCTGGTTTTTTATGCTCTGGCACGGCCGTGCCGAAGCGATCCTTCCCCCTTCTAAAATAGAAGTTGAATTGAGGATGCCTGCACATGCTGTGCGGGCAATGATACTATTTGCGGATATGAGTTTAAACTTCCCCTAGTGTGTTCGTGCCTACTCCTCGTTCAGCGTGGGCTTGCCCCAGAACCGCAGCAGGGTGATTTCTGCGAGGAAGCAGAGCAGTGACAGGATCAAGAACAGCGGCCATAACGCCTTGCCTTTCAGCTTGTCACTCACGCTTTTAGCAATGTTTTTGGTGTTGGCAGGGATGACCGAGACATTGTCACCCATCTCGGCTGACATCTTCTTCAGTTCGTTTTCGTCATAGCAGGCGAGGTCAGACTCGCGGCGGTTCAGGTTAAACGCCAAAGTTCCAAGGACTTGTCCGCCGCGCATCAGGTCGTACCAGTCGCTGGTGTGTGCCTGGTTGTGGAAGAACAGGGCAGTCTCGTTGCCCAAGCGACGTTGTTCGGGGATGAACTCCTCGTTGCCTTTGCGGGCGCGCAGCACCACGGCCTCGTCGGAGCGGTCATTGGGAAGTCTGACGCGCTGCGTCTGGTCCACACCAATCACGTTGTAGAGTTTCTGCTGTGCCGCGTTCATGATGCCGATGTTGTGCAACGGCACGAAAAACAGCGCGTGACGGTGGGCGTTGCCCCAATCGTCGTTCATGGCCACCGAGGAGAGGATAACTTTCCCGTTTTCAGTGGCGTAGGAGACTAACAACGGGGAGTTGTCCTCCAAACTCATGATGATTTCGCTGCCGTTGCTGCCGCCGTTGATGCTGTAGTGCTGTGATGTTCCGGGCATGTCTATGCGGGCGTCATTCGATTCAAGCGCGCCCTTGAAATAGAGGCTCTCAGTGTTCAGCAGCTTGCATTTCAGCGAGGCTTTCACGATGTTCCCGAAATAGCCAGCATTCAGGGACTTCAGGAAATTGTTGACGGTGTTGTCCATCTTGGCGGCGGGGAAAACCAACAGGGTGCCGCCAGCTTTGACGAATTTTGTCAGCTCGTCGGAAAGGCCAGATGAAATGGTCGGTATTTCGCTGAGAACCACTACGTTGCTTTCCCTAAGCTGTGTGTAGTTGATCTGTTGGTAGTTCATCTGTTGGTAGGTGAACACGGAATCCTTGCCGTATAGGGCGGTCAGGAACCGGTTGGGGTCTTTGTCGAAGATGACGGTGATGGAACTGTTGTCGGTCACGTCGTAGGTGAAGAACAGGTCGTCATCGAAGGTGATGGGCGCGTCTTCAATGCTCACTTTGCCGCAGTTGGTGCCGGCCTCGTCAATGCGGTAGGTCAGATGGCAATCGACATAGCCGCCGGGCATGATGTCGATGGCGGCAATGGCTTTCTGTTTGTCGTTCACGTGCAGTTTCACGGGGATTTTCTGCACTTCTTCGCTGCCGTAATTGTGGATGCGGGCGATCAGTGTGACTGTGTTGTCTAATTTGAAGACAGGGCTCAGGAACCAGCAGCTGTCAATGGCAACGTTGCTGAGTTGCTCGGCGGGAACAGGGATGAGGCCGACATGCGCGGATGAGTCGTTGCGCAAGACGGACATATCGAAGTTGTTCTTCTGGAAATCAGAGAGATAATAGTGGATGACGTTCTCTTTGTCGGAAGATTGCAGGGTGTGCTTTTCGAAAGCGTGTATCTCTTTGAAAGAATGGCTGTTGGGAGAAACCGCAATACGGTCGAGCAAATCGAGCATTTGGTCTTTGTTGAGGATGTGGGACTCCTCGCCGGAGAAATCTTGCGTGGTGAGCACGAAATCGTCAGCAAAGTCAAAGGATTGTACGATGCTCTTGGCGGCATCCACCGCGTCAAACAGGCGCGATCCGTTTTTGCTGTTGGCTTCCATGGAATAGGAGTTGTCCACGAAAATAGAGATTACGTTGCCTTTCTTTGTGGTTTTGGTCTTGCCATGCAGAAACGGCTGCGCAAAGGCCAGAGCCAGACAGGCGATGCCTAAAATCCTAAGCAACAATACGATAAGCTGCTGAATCTGTGACGCTCTCTTCGTCTTCTTCTGGATGTCCTCCAACATTTTCACATTGGAGAAGTAGATGGTCTTATATCGTCTGAAATTGAACAGGTGTAAGATTATCGGAACCAGTATGGCTGCGAGGCCAATCAGCATGAGCGGATAGGTGAATGACATTCTTCTTGTATTTTTTTGGGCGGCAAAGGTACAATTTTTTATGCAAAAGGCAAAAGACAAAAGGCAAAAGGCAAAAGGCAAAAGGCAATAGGCAATAGGGAGTAGTAGAGACGTTTCATGAAACGTCTCTACATTGTAGAACCACATTCCGTCAAGAATTCGTCATCGACATGCAGTAATCGTGCAATGGTGAACGCCTCTTTGGGGACGTCATCGTTGTGTGTTTCGATGAGGGAATAGTCCATGTAGTCCGCAATGTGGCCAATGCTGAGGGAATCCACCCCTTTGGGGATTTGCAACCCTTTGACTCTCAGTCGTCTGCAGTCAACATCCAGTCCGCTGTAGTGGGTGGTGACGATGGCAGTGAGGGAGAGCTTGCGACAGATGCGCACAAAACCGCAGACCATCTGTTTGCCTTCGTCGGGGTTGGTGGTGCGGGCCAATTCATCCACCAGAGCCAGCACCCGTTTGCCTTCGCGTGCGGTTTTGATGATGCGGTCGATGGTGAGCACCTCCACGGCAAAGGAGGAAAGGCCGCTGAGTGCGGACTGCCGGTCGCCGATGCTCGTGATAATCTCATCCACAACGGGTAATGCAGCAGATTTCGCCGGCAGGAAAAATCCGAATTGGAAAAGATGTTGTGCGAGGGCAACTGATTGTAACAGAACGGATTTGCCGGCCATGTTCGCGCCTGTGACCAGTACGGTCTCTTGTCCGAAAGCAATGCTGACGGGCTGGAATTTCCGCCCTTTCTGTGCCAAAGATGCCGCAATCTCCGGATTGATCAGAGCCACAAGGTCGTGACTGTCACTGATTTGCGGACGGCATGCGTTCCATTCGATAGCAAGCTTTGCCTTCGCAATCAACATGTCCAAATATGCCGTATTGCGTAGGTTCTTCGACAGCGATTCCTGATAGGGTCGCAGTTTGTCGCTGAGTTCCGCACGCAGACGGTCTTCCACCTGCTGCGCCTGAAAACGGTAAGTCTCAATCTCTTGTGCGTTGTTCACCGATTTCATCTTCTCGCGAAGGCATGCAAGTTCCTCGTCGTAAGCGGAATAGACGTAAAAATGGGGAATGAACGTGTGCTCGGGATCCAAGATGGTGATAACCTCTTCCATGGGATGGTATTCAAGCCATGAAATTCCTAGTTTTTTAACATCTTGGGCGATGAAATTGGTCAGAATGGCCGTTTTTTTGATTTCGAAGAGTTGGATGTCATCCAAAACGGCGCCGTTTTCCAATGCGGAGAGGGTAGGGGCGATGTTGTTGAGCTGGTGGATTTGCTGGCTCAGATGCGAAAAAACTGTCCGGAGAATAGTATCTTGCCAAAGCGCCATAATCTCCGACAAACGTTCATGCTCTGCGGAAAGGGTGTCCGAATCAGTGATAAAAGGCTGATTCAGCAGAAATTGCCGCCCCAGCACAGAGTAGAACTGGAGCTTTTCGTAAACGAATCGCAAAGTAGGTTGTTGCTCAAAGGCGTTTTTAAATAGCATATTTCCAACTCTTGAAGATGATTATGTGAATTAATGGTTAATAGCTTGATTATCTGTGATTTTTGTTGAATTGGACTCGTCAATCATCATTTCGTTTTTCTTGTTGACGATTAATGCGGAAGCGTCATTGAGCAGCTTTTCTGCGGACTTTTCTTCACTCACATAGTAGGCAACAGACGACTCGAACTGCTCGCTGGTGATATGGTAGCGGTCGAACAGGTCTTTGTAGTACCTTCTGGCCAGTTCGTCTTTGCTGATGGAATCCGGTATCGTCATCTGCAATGTGCTCTCTATCAGATAGCTTTCTGCCAGAATGTTGACCAAAGTGATGCGGTTGATCAAGTGCGGAGGCTTTTTCATGACCTTCTTCTTGTCATTGCAGCCTGAAAGCATCATCGTCACGGCAGCGATGGTAATGAATAGGATATGTGCGAATCGCTTCATAGAGGTTGATTGTTTGTGGGGGTAAGTCCGAATTTGATGCCGGTTTCCAACATGAAGGCGTATGCTGCCTCGCGGGTGTTCTCGATGTCACCGTCTAATATGGCGTCGCAAACCGCGTCTTTGATGTCTCCAACCATGCGGCTTGGCTGCAAATTGAACGCCGTCATGATGTCTTCACCGCTGACCGGCGGCTGCCAGTTGCGCAGACGGTCTTTCTCCTCGATTTCCACCAATTTCTGCCGTACAATTTCGAAGTTCCGATGGAAACGCTTGATTTTGTCGGAGTTTTTGGAAGTGATGTCGGCCTCGCAAAGCATCATCAGGTCGTCGATGTCATCTCCGGCCTCGAAAAGCAGCCGTCTCACCGCGGAGTCGGTGATGTTGTCCTCCACCAAGGCGATGGGACGCAAGTGCAGGTTGATGAGCTTCTGGACATATTTAAGTCGTTCGTTGACAGGAAGTTTCAGTCTGTGAAAGATTTTCGAGGCCATTTTGGCACCCACCACTTCATGTCCGTGGAATGTCCAGCCGTGAACCGGGTCAAACCGTTTGGTGACGGGCTTGGCGATGTCATGGAGCAGCGCGGCCCAAACCAACCATACGTTCGTGGAACTCATAGCGATGTTATCCACCACTTCAAGAGTGTGTAAATAGTTGTCTTTATGGCCTTTCCCGTTAATGTTCTGCACACCTTTCAGGGCTATGATTTCAGGGAGAAAACGCTCCAGAAGACCGCTCTTGTCCAGCAGCTGGATGCCTCTTGACGGGCGGATGCAGTGCAGAATCTTGTTGAATTCTTCCATGATGCGCTCCTCGGAGATGATGTCCAGACGTTCCGCATTACGCTGGATGGCCTCGAAAGTTTCTGGATAGATGGTGAAGTTGAGTTGTGAGGCGAAACGTACGGCGCGCATCATGCGAAGCGGGTCGTCGGAGAAGGTGCGGTCGGGGTCGCAGGGGGTGCGGATGATTTTGTCGGCGATGTCCTGCAGTCCGTCGAACGGATCAATCAGCTCGAATATGTGGTCGCCGTTGAGGGCGATGGCCATGGCGTTGATGGTGAAATCGCGGCGCAGCTGGTCGTCTTCAAGGGTGCCGTCCTCAACAATGGGTTTGCGCGAGTCGCGGTTGTAGGATTCCCGCCGTGCGCCCACAAACTCGATGATGCTCCCTTCGAAGTTGAACTGAGCCGTCCCGAAGTTGCGATAGACGTTGACGTGTATGTCGGGCGAGATGAGCGCCGCCGTGCGGGTGGCTAGTTCGATGCCACTGCCCACGGTGACGATGTCGATGTCCGTGTTGTGGCGGTGCATGATGATGTCGCGAACCACACCGCCCACCACGTAGGCGTCATATCCGAGTTCGTCGGCCGCCTGCCGCACGAAAGCGTAAATGGGATGGGTGAGGTGTTTCTCGTAAGACATTGTCAAATATTTAGTTACAGCTGTTTGCTGATGTTTTTATTTTTGGCGCAAAAATAGGGATTTTTCTTGGATTTTCTTATGGTCGTGAATAAAAAGAAAAAAGCCCGGAGTGAACCCCGGACTTTTCCCTTTTGATCAGGTGAATGACCTTACTTGGTCTTCAGCAGGTCGCGGATTTCAGTGAGCAGCTTCTCCTCAGCACTTGGTTCTGGAGCGGGAGCCGGAGCTTCCTCTTCTTGTTTCTTCACCAGGTTTGTGGCCTTGTTGATCAGCTTGATCACGCCGAAGATACAGAGCGCCACGATCAGGAAGTCGATGGTCACCTGGATGAAGTTGCCGTAGTTCAGCGTCACGGCTTCTTTCACCACTTCGCCAGCGTCGTTGAGCTGCGGAGCGCGGAGCGTCGCCGACAATGTCGTGAAGTTGACGTTGCCGATGAGCGCACCGATGAGTGGCATGAGGAGATCATTCACCAAGGAGGTGACGATTTTACCGAACGCGCCGCCGATGATCACACCGATGGCCATGTCCATTACGTTGCCTTTCAATGCAAATTCCTTAAATTCTTTGATAAATCCCATAGCTGTAAATTTTTAAAGATTATTGAAAGTGCAAAAGTAGAAAAAAAACGATGTTATTGTTCTAAATTTTCAACGTCAGGTGATTTTTTTTTGTGCAGAAGGCCGTGTAACACGGATAATTTGTATAAGTCTAAGAAAAACAGACTGTTACTGTCTAATGCAATGTTTCGTATCCAATTTTGGCCTTTTGATAGTAAAGATAGAATCAGCTTGCCGAAAAAACCTTTTTCCAGTTTTTCGTACATGGTCATAAGCGGACTTTTATCTTTAAAATTTTCATCCAACTTGTTGTTGTCGTGTATTTTGACAAGGTTGGAAACACCTGCTGCCACTTTGTTCAGAAATTCCGTGTTGGTGTCAATCCCGTCATGATAAAGCTCGTTGTCGATATGGAACACAGGTATTCCCGCTTGTTCCAATTCTATGCCGAAGAAGGTGTCTTCGTAGCCGTAATGCCGCAGCGACTCGTCGAAACGGCATGTTTGGAAGACCGATTTGCTTATCAGCATGTTGAACGGGGTGAAAGCGCGGTAGGGCTGGCGCTCCCTTTCCGATGCGGGACGTATTTCCCGCTTGATGCCGTATTTGTATCGTAGCGTGTCCGATTTTTCTTCGTCTGTGCGGTAGCTGAGACCGCCCAATACCACGAAATTGACGTTTTCAAGCTGTTTAGCTTCCATAAACCGCAAATAGTTGGCGATATAATCCCGCCTTTTGACGCGAGCGTCGCAGTCCATCAGCAGTAAGGTGGGGTATTGCGCGGCATCAGCCAGCATATTGCGTATTTTCGAACGCCCGACATTCTCCTCAAGCTGTATGAGTTTGATGTTGTCGAGCTTGGTCAATTGCGCATTATGATGACGCATTGATTCATCCGAAGAAGCGTCATCGGCCAGTATTATTTCATAGTCGATTTGACTTTCGATGAGTTGTGCTTGCAGTTCCGACACAAGCGGATGCACATTATGATTGTATATGGGGATTAATACTGAGAGCATTTTTTGCAGCTTTAGCTGTTAAACCATGAACTTAAACCTTAAACCTTAAACCTTAAAACAGTTAACCTCTAAGCTTCAATAACCAATAACCTATAACCAATAACCATTCTAAACAAGAGAATCAATCAACTTCCCTTCTTCCACGCAGATGGCGCGGGACGGGAACTTGTCGATCATCTGAAAATTGTGCGTGGCCATGAAAACGGTGGTGCCAGTTTGGTTAATATGGTGGAAAACTTGGAAAATCTCCTCAGCGGTAATGGGATCAAGGTTGCCGGTGGGTTCATCAGCGAGGATGAGATCAGGATTGTTGAGCAGGGCGCGGGCGATGCAGACACGTTGCTGCTCGCCACCGGAGAGCTGTGACGGCAGTTTGAAGTCCTTGGTCTCTAACCCCACCATGCTGAGAACTTCCTCACAACGGTTGAGCATGGCGTTTTTGTCTTTCCAACGGGTAGCTCGGAGTACGAACATCAGATTGTCGATGACTGTGCGGTCTTGCAGCAGTTGGTAATTCTGGAAAACCACGCCGATTTTTTTGCGCAGTTCCGGAATCTGCTTGTTCTTAAGCTTGAGCAGGTCGTAGCCGATCATCATGGCCTCCTCTCCCTCGGGCTTCAGTTCTCCGATGAGAGTGCCTAAGATGGAGGACTTGCCGGAACCGGTTTTACCGATGAGATAAACGAACTCGCCTTGCCGGATCGAGAACGATATATCGGTCAGTACCCGCAGCTTCTTATGGGCGATGTTCACATGCTTGAAGGAGATGACATCCGCGGGGACAGTCGTCTCCGGCGTGGGTTGTTCGTTTTCTGTCGTGATGACTTCGGGCTCGTTGTTGATGATGGCTTCGGGTTCTTCCATGATGGTTCAATCTCGTATGAAACGTTGTTCTACCAAGCTCTTGTCCCTGCCGGGACTGCTCAAGGAATTATATTTAGTATATTGTTTTTTTTACGTTTATTATTCAGCATTCAGCATTCATAATTCAGCATTAGACTATGCGTCGATGTTGGCGTAGGTGGCGTTCTGTTCGATGAACTCGCGGCGCGGCGGAACCTCGTCGCCCATAAGCATGGAAAAGATGCGGTCGGCTTCGGCGGCGTTCTCGATGGTGACCTGGCGGAGCAGACGTTGTGCGGGATCCATGGTGGTGTCCCACAATTGGTCATCCTTCATTTCACCGAGACCTTTGTAGCGTTGCACGTGCACCTTGCGGCCGCCGGCAGAAGCTTCGGCCGTGAGGCGGTCGCGCTGCTCGTCGGTCCAGGCATACTGCAGTTTGTCGCCCTTCTTCACGCCGTACAACGGCGGGGTGGCGAGATACACGTGGCCCTGCTCGATGAGCTCGCGCATATAGCGGAAGAAGAAGGTGAGGATCAAGGCAGCGATGTGGCTTCCATCGACATCGGCATCGGTCATGATGATGACCTTGTGGTAGCGCAGCTTGGACATGTTCAGTGCCTTGCTGTCGTCTTCCGTGCCAATGGTGACACCAAGGGCGGTGTAGATGTTCTTGATCTCCTCGCTTTCGAAAACGCGGTGCTGCATGGCTTTCTCCACGTTCAGAATCTTACCGCGCAAGGGCAGGATGGCCTGGAAATGGCTGTCGCGGCCCTGCTTGGCGGTGCCGCCTGCAGAGTCACCCTCCACGAGGAAGAGCTCGCATTTTGTCGCGTCTTTGGAAGAGCAGTCGGCAAGCTTGCCGGGCAGTCCGGAACCGCTGAAGGCGGTCTTGCGCTGCACGAGTTCGCGTGCCTTGCGGGCGGCGTGGCGCGCCTGGGCAGCCAGCACCACCTTGTCAACGATGGACTTCGCGTCTCTCGGGTTCTCCTCCAAGTAGTTGGTCAGCATTTCGCCCACCATCTGGTTCACCACACCGGCAATCTCGCTGTTACCGAGTTTGGTCTTGGTCTGGCCTTCGAACTGCGGTTCGGCCACCTTTACGGAGATGATGGCGGTGAGGCCTTCGCGGAAGTCGTCACCGGAAATCTCGATTTTGTTCTTCTCCAACTTGTCGAGCAGCTTGTTGTCGTCGGCGTATTTCTTGAGGGTGCGGGTGAGCGCCTGGCGGAAGCCCGTGAGGTGCGTGCCGCCCTCTATCGTGTTGATATTGTTGACGTAAGAGTGGATGTTTTCAGTGAAGGAATCGTTGTACTGCATGGCAACTTCCACAGGCACACCTTGCTTTTCACCCTCAATGTAGATAGGTTGCGATGTGATCTTGGTGCGGCCTTCGTCAAGGTGCATGATGAAGTCGCGCAGACCATTCTCGGAATAATAGATCTCCTTGGGATGGCTGCCGTCTTCGTTGGTCTTGCGCAGGTCCTCGATGGAGATGTGGATGCCCTTGTTCAGGTAGGCCAGCTCTTTGAGGCGGTGCGCGAGGCGGTCGAACTCATACACGGTGGTGTGGAAGATGGTGTCGTCGGGCAGGAAGGTGATCTTGGTGCCGCGGTAGTCGCTGGAACCGAGCACTTTCACGGGGTAGAGGGGCTTGCCGTAGGCGTATTCCTGGATGAAGTGGAGCCCGTCGCGGAAGACCTCGGCGGTGAGGTGTTTGGAGAGGGCGTTCACGCAGGAGACGCCGACGCCGTGCAGACCGCCGGAGACCTTGTAGGAATCCTTGTTGAACTTACCGCCGGCGTGCAGGACGGTCATGACGACCTCCAGTGCGGAGCGTTTCTCCTTGGGATGCATGTCGGTGGGGATGCCGCGCCCGTTGTCGAGCACGCTGATGGCGTTGCCTTCCAGTATCTTGACTTCAATGTTAGTGCAGAATCCGGCGAGGGCCTCGTCGATGGAGTTATCGACGACCTCGTTAACCAGATGGTGCAGACCGCGGTCGCTGACGTCGCCGATGTACATGGCGGGACGTTTCCGCACGGCCTCAAGTCCTTCCAAAACCTGGATATTACCTGCACCATAGGTTTCTTCTTTCTCAATCTTATTTTCTAACTCGCTCATTATTAATGGTTTTACTTTTCTTCAAAAAACCTGCAAATATACGAAAAATTTCGGTAGGTTGGGCGAGTTTTTTGCGATTGGCTTTTCGCTTTTGGCTTTTCCGCTCGCGGACATGGCAACAGGAACCTTAGAGCCCTTCCAGTGCGTTGTCGATCACCTCGAACACGTAGTGGTCTTTGTCATACACGTATCCGAATATCTCTTTGGCTTTCAGGAAATAATTCTTGGCGGCCGTTTTGTCGTGCTCCATCGCGAGGTTGCCGAGATAGTCACCGGTTTCTTCTCAGCCAGATTTCTAAAAATTTGTCATACACTTGGTAAACCCCTTTGTCCATCGTGACCAGATCCCTGTCCAACAGGGCATTGACGGCTGATTTCACGGCGCTGGGTGACACTAACCCGTGCTGTTTGGCGAACTTTCCCGAGGTGATGTGCTTGGCTTTGCCTTCGAGTGCGATGGCTTTCAGCACGCGGCATTGTTTTTCGGGAAGCTGGTACATCAAATCCTCGTATGTGGCTTGCGTGAAGTCCACGATGTAGT
>JAEEGJ010003081.1_pt1 | contig 68925 bp, 62 predicted proteins | sample 8958761 | NCBI WGS metagenome assembly JAEEGJ01 (sample SAMN16246546, study PRJNA631951) | gut metagenome | biome: gut microbiome; feature: rumen; material: RS-attached | host: Bos | place: Iran: Karaj | collected 2018-10 | reverse complement strand
ATTATGAAAATTACTACGGACATTATAAGAATATATTGGAAGAATTTAAGCAAGATAAGCCGGATAATAATGATTCCGACAGCACTCCTGTAAATGATGATTATGATTTTGTCGCATTTTCAAAGCTTCGAATTGATTTTGAGTATATTGTTGAGCTTTTGCAGGGCTTTGTCGATTCGCTGGATCAGTCTGAAGATGATTTTGACGAAGTTGATTTTGAAAGAAAACTTGCATTTATCAGGGAAATGGTAAAAGAGTATGCGCAGACCAATCCAAGGCTTGGCGATATCATAGTTCAGGTTCTTGATGAGATTGAAAACGAGAAGGATATCTATGTTGGAAAAGATATCTCCGTGATAATAAATGAGATGAGGTATTCTGCTGTTGATAAGGAGATAAAGGCATTCTCAGACAAATGGCTCATACCTTTTGAAGATGTGAAATACGAAGCATACAACTTCAAGAACGGTGAAATGTCCAATGAGAACAACTTCAAGGAAAAAGCTGACTATGCAGCCTATAAAGAATCAACTGATGGTGCCCTTCCAAAGTTTAAGTTTAGAACGGCTTTAATCGATGATTTTAAGAATAATCTGATGCCGGAGATAGAGGAACTACTATAACAACACATTTATTGAGGGAAGTGTGATGATTAATCTAGAAACATTAAAAAAAGATTCCAGTAATTATTATTTATTAGATAATAATTACAAGAAAGATGCAGCGTATTATTCTTTAATAATTGGTCTAACAGAATACTTTGATACTTATCATCCTGATAAACTAAACAATAATGATGATGCTCAAAATATAACTGAAATAAATAATAAATACGAGAATGGTTCGGATTATACAAAAAACGTCATAAACATTTTTATACATTTACAGCATTTTCTTGAATTGCAAGTCAAAAAGGAATTAGATAGCATTAATTTACTAATGTCTTCTCGAATTAATGATCCTATTATTTTAGAGAAGGTTTTGAATAATAAAAATTTGTCAGATGAAGAAATTGCGAAATGTTATTCTGTAGAGATGTCAGATGCAATAAAAAGGCTATGCGATTTGGTAAAAGAAGGAGTTTTAACAACTCCTTCGTCAAAAGTGCTTAGTGCTAATCGTTCAACAATAGACTTTGTAACATACATGAGAAATAAAATCATGCATCGTGGAAAATATATATTGAAGTACTGCGAGCTTGATTTAGTAATGAGCCAACATGTTCTGGTCTTATTTAAAGAACTGTTATCTTTGCCTAATTATTCAAAATATAACAAATTGCTAAATGGACAAAGTATTACCGCTTTAATTGCCCCTATAATACAGGCCGGTGCTGATTCAGATGTAGACTATTCTAAAATAGCTTTATATAAGGCATTTGCAAAAACCAAATCAAGTGATAAATATAAAGAAACTCCCAGCTTTTGTAAAGCGGATAAGCTGGCTAAGTGGACTGAAAATATACAAAAGAATTATAGTTCTGAAAATTTTGGTGTAGAACAATACGTAAAATGTCCATGCTGTAATAAAGATACTTTAGCTGTCATCTTTGATTATTCAAATATCGAAGAAGTATATGATGAAATTGGGGATGAACAAGAAGGGGTTACCGTTATACATGGATTCTATCCGACGGATTATGAACAAACACTTGTCTCTTGCGCAAATTGTGGGTTTACTTTATCAAAATTTATTGCTGAATTGGAGCATTATGATAATAAGTATGCTTCATATAAGATTTGGCAATAATCAATCAAATTGCAAGGAATAAAGCCTTATCGTAAGAATTATTAATTTGGTTTGGCAGTAATAAAATGGAGTATTAAATGGCAAGACCTTTTTCTAAAAAAGATGCTACGCGCTTAAAGAATGAACACAATAATCTATTAAACAGATTATATACAGTAATAGATGCACCCAAAAAATACGCTGAAGATATAAAAAATGCAGCTGATGAATTGATTGCACAGGAAGTTTTAAATATATTGAGGGATATCCCGATTGAAGAACTTAATCGGGACCGAGGTGGTTTGCGCATAAAAAACCTAAGAAATGCGGGGTATAACAGTATAGCAGATGTTTCTACTACTAATGTATATTCCCTTGCTTCAATAAATGGTATCAGTCAAGATGCAGCGCATACAATAAAAAGGATAGCGCAAGATTTTACGAATAAAGCTCGCAAAGATACAAGAATTAGGCTGAGTGTCGATTCAAAAAATGCAAAAAACACAGAGTTAGTATCATCTATTTTTCGGTATAAAGCAATTATGCCATTATCTGATAAGGCTGATAATTTATTACATGTGTATAAGCACAAAATACAATATTTGACTGCGGATCTTGAACCTTCTACAGGCACACTTAAATGGTTTTTTACATCCTCCACAAACAAGCAGAAAGCAGAAGAAGCATATGCTGAGCTGATCGATTTGCTTAATAAAGAGTATGGCTCTCAGGCTTCCGAGATAACTGATAAGGCAAGAAATGTGGAAAAGTCAGAAGCCAACGACGCTTGGGAAGATTTTAAGCAAAGATCAATCGAATACTTTACCACATTAGAAAATGTTTATCCAGGTATTTTAGATAATTCCGATGAAGTGTATGGACTACCTGAAGATTTAGCAAGAGAAATCCAAGATGAATGCTTTTTCCCTGATGGATTGCTTTGTACCTTAAGAAGATACCAGGAATGGGGAGTAAAATATACACTTCATCAAGAACGCGTTCTACTTGGTGATGAGATGGGACTTGGCAAAACAGTTCAGGCGATTGCAACAATGGTTTCCCTAAAAAATACAGGCGCCACTCATTTTGTTGTAGTATGCCCGGCAAGTGTAATTACAAACTGGTGCAGAGAAATAAGAAAACATAGTAAGCTGACGGTGACAAAAGTGCATGGTCCAGGGCGAAAATATGCTTTGAATGCATGGGTGCGCACTGGTGGTGTTGCAGTAACAACATACGAAACCACAGGTTATTTTAAGCTAGAGGATGATTTTAAGTTTACAATGCTTGTTGTTGATGAAGCACATTATATAAAGAACCCTAATGCGGCTAGGAGCAAAAATGTTAAAAGAATTTCTGAACATGCAGATAGAATGCTGTTCATGACAGGTACTGCACTGGAAAATAAGGTTGATGAAATGATTGCTCTTATTGATATATTGCGCCCAGAAATAGCAAGCTCTGTTCGAAGTAGAGCATTTATGGCTACTGCTCCTCAATTTAGAGAGCGTGTAGCACCTGTTTATTACCGAAGAAAAAGAGAACAAGTATTAACCGAACTTCCAGAACTCATTGAGAATAATGAATGGTGTACAATGACACCGCAGGAAGAGGAAATATATGAAAAGACTGTCTTGTCAAAAAATTTTATGGCAATTCGTAGAGTATCATGGAACGTTGATGATTTGAAATATTCTTCAAAAGCAAAGAGGCTGTTAGAGATTGTTGAAGATGCAAAAGATGATGACAGAAAAGTTATTGTTTTCTCATATTTCTTGGATACTATCGAGGCGGTATGCGAATTGTTAAGCCCTATATGCATGAATCCGATAAATGGAGCGCTTACGCCACAAAGAAGACAGGAAATAATAGATGAATTTGACAATGCACCATCTGGAACTGTATTGCCTGCACAGATTCAATCTGGAGGAACCGGCTTAAATATTCAATCTGCAAGTGTTGTTGTAATATGCGAACCGCAGTATAAACCATCTATTGAGAACCAGGCTATTTCAAGAGCATATAGAATGGGACAGGCACGAAATGTCCTTGTATATAGATTGCTTTGTGAGGATTCAGTTGATGAGAGAATGCTGACGATCTTAGAAAAAAAGCAAGCCGAATTTGATGCTTTTGCTGATAAATCAGTAGCGGCTAAGGAAAGCATTGAGCTTGATGATAAGAGCTTTGGAGATATTATAAAAGAAGAAATAAATAGGATTAATGTTAAGAATGGAAGTAAATATTAAAGTTTACAATAATACATCTTCTATAAAAAACAATACATAAAATGGTTCATACCTTTTGAAGATGCAAAATACGAAGCATACAACTTTAAAGAAAAGGCTGACTACGCTGCATACAAAGAAGCAACAGAAGGAGCCCTTCCAAAGTTTAAGTTTAGAACGGCACTGATCGATGATTTTAAGAATACTCTGATGCCGGAGATAGAAGAATTACTGTAGATGTAGTATGAGCAGACTTTAAGGGAACTCGAAGAAAAGATATATTAAATAGAGGATAAAAGACAGGCTGCTTTAAGAATAAAGAATAGCTTATAAAAATAATAGGAAGTGGCTTATTGGATGCAATGAACATATACAATAAGGGAGAATGGCTTTATGTTAAAAAGCAAAAGGAAGAGTACACTCTCAAAAGATGAATCTTTTATGAAGCAGTTACTTAATGGAATACGCAATAAGCAGAAGAAAAATAATAGAATAATCACTTTTTCTGTGTGGATTCCAGTAATTCTCCTGTGTTTACTGTTTCCCTCTATCATAGCTATGGCTTTCTTTATAACTTTAGGGCTATGTATATGTATTTTTTTGAATATTCTTCTGTAAATGTATTTGTATGTAAATTATTATTAAAGACCACCTGTAAGGAGAGTATAAAGATGGATCGTTCTGAATTCATGCACCACTGGGGATATTTTTGTTCTTTAGCAGAGAGGCTGGATAATACCAAACATTATATTGACCATGGATTACAGCAGAATGAAGAAGGAAATATGGAGCTTGCTCACGGGCAAGTATATTCTGATCATTTTAAACAGATACTTTTATTAGCTTCTTCTGAGTTTGAAGTAATGAGTAAGGCCTTATGTTTACATAAAGGATATAAAAAAATAAATAATATTAAGGATATAAGTTCTATTGTATTGAATGAGTATCCTCGTATCGTTGAATTTGAAGTAATTACACCTCTTTGGGGAAATCGGCCGCTACTTAACTGGGAAATACAAGAGGGGGAAGTCAAAGGTCTTAGTTGGTGGCGTTCATACAATATGGTAAAACATGGGAAAGTGGAGTCAATTAAGCAAGCCACTCTGGAAAATGCGATTTATTCGCTTGAAGCGCTTTATATAGTCGACCTTTACCTAATGTACGAATTATTTCAAAATTTAGGTAACGCTTTTGCATTCCCTACTGTATATTTCAACTGCAAATATATGCCATATCCTACTAATAGTGGTGAAGGTCGTTTACCAGATTTTGGTAATATGAATCCTATGGAAAGAATCCGGCAAGAATATATTGATTCACCATTTATAACATCATTACTCAATAAGACGCATTAATCGTAGTCCCAAATAGGAGGCTGATACTAATGAATCTACAAAACGATGTTCTTGCCGCAAAAATCCTAGAAGCGGCAAAGCAGTTTGATGAATCGGCTCATTCAAGGCAATGGAATAATCCAAATAAGCAAAGACCGGTAGCTGATCTTCATTATGGAGATAACAAGACTCCCAGTATGGATCGGAGATCGCAGATAAGATGCGCAAAGAAAAACATTTACTGGTATATAGGTATACGAACATCGCTATATACCAAGCATAAAGCGGTTATTGATAAATATGCTGAGAAGGCGTGGAATGAAATTCATCCTGAAGAAGTAAGGATTATCTTTGATACCGAAGATGCATTCTTTGATTTTGTAAATGAGTGCCTTAATAAAGGTGAAGGTGATATAAACACACCAACAAGTCCTAAAGGTATATCACAGGATGGATTCATTGTTATCTGTCCCCGGTGTGAGAGTAAGTTTAAGAGAGCTGAAAGATGTCCAGAATGTGGTCAGTTGATCGCTTATAAGGAAGGATAATCTATATGAATAAAGAACAGATTATTGAAGAACTCAAATATAAAGAAGAAATTATTCCTGATAATTATGATGGAAGCTATGAGCTTATGCGAAAAATAGTTGCATCATATTCCAATCTTGATATTTACAAAAATTGTGGGATTGATGATTTGAATGCTATATACGCAATGGCTCTCGGAACATGGCGATTGAACGTTGAAAAAAAGAAAGAATATGTTTTAAAGACGAGCCTGCCTGAATCCCAAAAAAAAATGCTTGTTTCATTATTGGATAAGGTTTTTGACAATGCGTGCAGAGAAAAATATGTGCATTGTAGGCATGATGGCAAACCTTCTGTTGGAATGTTTGGAACAGCTTTTTATGATTTTGGTAAGACTTCACGAGAAGATGCATGTAAGTTTATTAAAATGCTTGTTGATATACAAGATCTCGAAGAGGATGAACTGATTTTTTCTGTTAGTGAAGAGCTTCTTAATTCACCAATCAGAGGAATGCAGACGGCTTCAGTTTCAATTATGCTCCATTGCCTTAAACCTATGACTTTTCCAATCTTAAATGGTAATGGTGGACATGGAACGATATATGGATATTTAGATATACCTATGGTGCGCCCTAAGGAAAGTACGACATATATTGCTAACTGCAAAGAGATTAAGAAATTTAGAGATTCTCATTTCACTTTTAAAAATTATAGGATTTTCGATATTATGGCGTGGGGCGCTGATGGAATGGAAGGAGAACCGGAAGGAGAGGAGCAGATGAGTAACAACGCATTTGACCATAACATAATTCTGTATGGGCCTCCAGGAACGGGAAAAACATATAATACAGTGATCTATGCTGTTGCAATTATTGAAGGTAAGTCTCTTAAAGAGGTTAAAAAAGAAGCCAAAGCTGACTATATAACAGTAAAGAAAAGGTATGACAACTATAAAAAGAAAGGACAGATTGTATTTACAACATTTCATCAATCTTTTGGGTATGAGGAGTTTATCGAAGGCATAAAACCTAATGTTTCAGATGATGATAATGATGAAAACAGGTTGGAGTTTGTTAAGGAATCCGGTATCTTTAAGGCTTTCTGTGAAAGAGCTTTGCTGCCGAATACAACAGTTGAAGAATATTATGGTTTGAATAAATCACCGGTTGTTTGGAAGGTTTCACTTGGCCATACATATGATAATCCCACAAGAACGGACTGTCTGGAGAACAGCCATATAAGAATTGGATGGGATGAGTATGGTGAATATCTTCCAGAAGGAGTGGATAGTTACAGTGGAAAAGGTGTCCTAAATTCTTTTTATAACAAGATGAGGATTGGAGATATTGTCCTTTCATGTTATACAGCATCAACAATAGATGCTATTGGAGTTATTACGGGCGAATGTGAATGGCATCCTGAATATGATGTACATAAAAGGCTCAGAAATGTAAAGTGGCTTGTCAAAGGTATAAATGAAAATATTATAGATTTGAATAATGGCACGGCAATGACTTTGTCGACTGTTTATAAGATGAGGATATCAGCGAGCGCTGCATTGGAGATAGTCAATAAGTATAGCAATGTAACAGGCTCAGTAGATTCAAAGGCAAGAGAATCAAGATATGTGTTCATAATTGATGAGATAAATAGAGGAAACATCTCAAAGATATTTGGTGAATTGATAACCCTTATTGAAAATTCAAAAAGAAAGGGGGCACCGGAAGAGACATCAGTAATACTTCCGTATACAGGCGATGAATTTTGTGTTCCTCAAAACGTCTATATACTTGGTACCATGAATACTGCAGATAGATCAATAGCGCTCATGGATACTGCTCTGCGCCGTAGATTCTCTTTCGAAGAGATATTACCGGATACTTCTATTTTAAGAAGTCTGGGGGCGGATTCAATTAAAGTCGGAGAAAAATCATTAGATGTAGCCTTGATGCTTGATGTAATAAATAAGCGTATTGAGTATCTTTATGATAGAGAACATACGATAGGCCATGCTTTTTTTGCTTGCCTAAAGAATGAGCCGACGATAGAAAAACTTGCGTCAATATTTGAGAATTCCATTATTCCGCTTCTGCAAGAATATTTTTATGAAGATTATAGTAAGATACAGCTTGTTCTAGGAGATAATGGGAAAACGGGTGAGAATAAGAAGTACCAGTTTATTAGAGATGATATCGTAAATATTACCGAAATTTTTAATGGGGATCCTGAAGCAGATATTCCGAAAAAAGCATATTCAATACAAAAAGAAGCGTTTAGAGAAATTGATAGTTATAAGCTTATTGGTAAAGGACTTTAAGCTATGCCAAATATCTTATCAGTTCGAGAATTTGATACAATTACCTGTAATGAAGAATATGCAGGTAGCTCTAATTATAAATATCTTGATGAGAAACATTTTTCTGAATTGAAGATATTTATTGAGGAATGTTCTACTAATTCTTCAGATACGGATATATTAGAGTTTGCACGACTTGGATATAAGCGAAGCGTGGGAAATACTATCCTCTTTAATAACTATGTCGGGATCATTGAACTTCCGAGCGGATTTCAGATTGAGATTCTTCCGAAGGTTACTCTTGATAGCGAAGATGCACGCTTAACCAATACTAAAAGAATCTTTCTTACTATGCTTTGCTGTCTTAAGGAGTTTGTAGGAAAATCATTTAGAGCCGCTTCTTTGAATGCAGACAGGATGAATCTATATGAGATTTTTATAAACATGTATCTTAAGGAAGTGTGTAGTCTGATTAAACACGGGATAAAATCTTCATATATTCTTTGCGAGGATAATCTTAGGTTCTATAAAGGTAAACTGAATATAGGCGAACATATAAAGGCCAATGTTGCGCATAAAGAGCGTTTCTATATGCAATATGATGAATATCAGGTTAATCGGGCTGAAAACAGGCTTATTAAAACTACGCTATTAAAATTGCAAAAACAAACTAAAAGCACTGAGAATGCTAAAGAGATCAGACAATTATTGACTTCTTTTGAGTTAGTGGATATTTCTGTAAATATCGATAAAGATTTTTCCGAAATTTCTTTAGGCAGGGATACAAAAGACTATGAAAAGTTGTTGGATTGGTCGGAAGTATTTTTGAGAAATAAGAGCTTTACAACATTTTCTGGCTCGAAAAAAGGCAATGCACTATTATTCCCGATGGAAAAGGTATTTGAAGAGTTTGTTGCACATTGTGTCAGACGTATTTTTAGGGATGAGTCGCACGGCATATATAAAATATCATCTCAGGACACAGGACATTATCTTTTTGATAATCCAAGAAAATTTGGGCTTCGGCCAGATATAGTTGTCAAAAAGAGTAATCTTCCGCCGGTAATAATTGATACGAAATGGAAGCGGCTTAATTCTAATCCTTCCAATAATTATGGCATATCACAAGCCGATATGTATCAGATGTATGCGTATGCAAAAAAATATCACACATCTGATATATGGCTTATATATCCTTTAAATGAAGATATCACAAATCTGGGAGATATCCGCTTTATTGCAGAACAAGATGAAGAAACAAGAGTTATAGTAAGGATATTTTTTATTGATTTGGCTCACTATAAAAGCAGTATATTAGATTTATACAGAAAAATTGAATGTAGCGAAGCAGTTACTGTTTAATAATAATTATTCTGCTAATTCGAAATCTTGGAGCGAAATATTGACAGCTGTTGCAGAAGTTGTTTGTGAAGAGATATTGGCACTTTGGGCAATGCGCTAAAAGGAAAGGATATACTTACTTAGGTTAATACTGTTTTGCGGTGCTTTGCTTTTTTAGAGGGCATTTATAGCATTATACATGAGCCATTATGTGTGATTGAGCATTTTTTCATATCATATAAACTATCACAAAATATATTATTATAAAGAAAAATCAGGTAAGAGATTTTTATCAAAAGGATAGTTTTTTATATAATGCAATATGCTTCTCTGAATTTTGAGGCATCGGTTTGTTCAAGCTCATAACTTGATAATAAGAATGATGATATATTGAGAACCACAACAGGATAATAGATTGTATAGAATAATAAACTATTTTGGGGGTAAAGCATGCTTAAGGTGGTTGATGGAAGCCTTCTTATTGGAACTGTAGAGGGGGCTGATGATGAATATTTTTATGGTTGTTCAGGAAGAAGAACAGAAGAGGAGTATCGTAGATTATTAGAGGATTCTCAGTCTTATTTTAATGGTATTGCGGATGGGACTATAGATAAGACAGAGAATTATTATATATACGCGCCTCAAGATTTTCTTACGCTTGGAATAGCAACTGGGATTGCAAAGTCAATCATAGGCATGGAAGACCTTGTTAATGCTAGGAAATTATACGTAGATGAGCCTATTTGCGTAAAAGAGTGCGATAAAGGCTATGCATATAGTGGTGACAATGGAAGACATCGCTTTGCGATAGCGCAAGAATATGGATTAAGATTGCTTGTTAATGTTATTTAATGTGTGCATACTTTAAAAAGCAGCTTTTTGATTGCTTATTTCCTATAGAGGTATGGGGATTAGTATGGTATTTGGAAGCGGGACAAGATCAGGATGGCTAAGAGCCTCTCTTATCACTTATCCACTTATTAAGCTTTTTCAATAATCATATCTGATAATGAATACTGCAGTAATTCTTCAGCTTTTGTGTTCAAATCTATCCAATCATCGATTTTATTTTTAGGGAGAATTAGTGGCATTCTATCATGAATTTTTGCAAGTTCATTGGTAGGCCCCTGTGTGAGTATAACAAAAACAGGATAGCCATTTTCTATGCGGTAAAGACCGCAGAGCCAAGTTGCTATGCATCCAGTAGGTTGGATTATGAATTTATCACCAGTTCTATCTTTTCCGTCATGACTTTTAAAGTGCTGCCATTCAAAATAGTATGAAGCTGGGATAATACATCTGTGTGATTTCCAGGCATCTCTGAAAGTTGGCTTTTGATTTGCGGTTTCTGTGCGGGCATTAAATATTGTGCGCTTGTTGTTTACTGCGAGGAATCCCCATTGCATTGGAAATACACTCTTAATTCCTTTCGCGTTAGGTGCGATGACAGGAACTATATCTGTTGGCCTTACCTCGCCATTTGTAATAATTGGTCGTCCCTGTATATGGACCACCTTCTTAGCAAGGGCTGTTTTGGTAGCGGCTTCTATAATGTTAATAAGCTCTGGGTTATCCTTTTCAATCATGAATCTAGTACACATATTATTTTTCCTGCACTTATGATGGCTACATGCATATTTCACTCAAACGGCGTAGCCGTTTCATATCCACGGAGCGGCTATTTCTTTTCTTTAAAAAAAGGGAATTAAAGTTTCAGTGTGTTTGATAGCAATACGCTTCAATACTCCAGCCAAGATTCTCACGGGTATAGGCATCCCTGAATACACAAAGATAGAAGGTTGTTCTATATTCACCATAATAAAGGTAAGTTATATCAGAGAAGATTAGGCTCATAGGTTTCCGCTTCCTCCACCACCGGCTCTTTGGCTTCGAGCAAGGACTTCGGGACTTTAACTTTCCACCAGAACTTGTAGGCAATCACCCTGCCCCATGCTTTTCTTTCTCATAGAGCTTGCCGGAATCGGTGTAATGGTGTAATTCATCGACATATTTAACCTCACAAACTTCTTTAGCAGTTTTTTCGTCAAATAGAAGGCTGTAGCGGTTGCGAACCGATTTAGCCTGGTCATCATCAAGGACACCTTCATCAACTAGCTCTCTGATCGCTAGGCGCATGTAAGATTTGGCTATCTCATTGAAAGCTGATGAATCAAACATATTGTATATATCATCATCATCACAGGTAGCAAGAAAGTCTAATGTTTTGCATAGCTTATCTGCATAGTTTTTATCAACATTTCCGTCTTCAACAGCTTTTCTGTATGTGTCTGCTTGTAGTTTAAATCCGTTCATTTTCTCCCCCTCCTTTACTGTTCTACCCACGCACAAATGTCGCATTTGACTAATTTATAACTTTACTATCATATTGTGAGATTATCAATATACTTTCTCACACTCTACCCACGCATAAATCTCAAACAGCTTTGAAAGCGGTAGTGGTATCATATATGTCTCATTATAAAAAGACTTTGCCATGTTAAGAAGCTTGAGATGAATCTTTTGAAAATCCGGCATAGGAATATCCTTATGCCTCTAATTTTTCAGGAGGATAGAATAATTGTTGGACTTTCTTTGGCTCCATGCTTTTTAAGTCATCGAGAGATAGTCCCGATGACTCAAAACGTTTCATGATGAGCGTTACAGTACTGGAACCAATCCCGTAGCGCTTTTGGACAATGTCATATCTTATGTTGTTATGTCTCATACCTATGACACCTATAATGGTAGAGTAATCCTGCATTTAAGCCTCCTTTCTCTACACCGTTTATAGTTACCTAACAGTATAAAGAAAGTACGCTGTTTATGCGTAATGGACACTCCGACTATCTGAATTCATCGCTCCGCCATAAGTGGAATGGTTACGCCAATTGTCCGAAATATGCAGGCTACACATTCATTGTTTTTACTGTGACAGAATTTCTTCTCTCTTTCTACAAACATATTATCACGCCCAGTCTATCTATGGGAAAAACTCAAACTAAAAAATAGATATTCATTTATCCTGCTGCCTACTCTGTTAACAGTTCAACCTATAATTTGCCCCGCCCGTGACATTGGCATCTTTTTCCGAAACCTGCTGCCTATAGCAAAGCTGATAGCTGGTTTAGAAGCATTAGCATAAGCAAAATACACCTAATAAAACAAAAATGTATAAGAAAAAAATAGTTAATCCAAGCACAGGTGTAGATATATGTATGAATAGATGATAGTAAAGCTCATAAATAGGAGCAAAAAAAGATAGAGAAACAAAGGTATTTGATGCAAAAAGGCATGGATGAATTAGATTGGCTAGGAATAAAAAAGTTGGAAAACAAGAAGAGCATCAAAGCATAGTAACCATGCGTATTAAGATAATTTAATAATATTTTCTAAAAGCCATCTTAGGAGCAATGTATAATCTTGTTCCAAATGGCTCTTAGAGATTTTTTAAGAGCCTTAATTGCAACCATAAATGTATTAAATGACATTGCGAACTAAGGTGAATATGACTATAATGAAGGTATATTAGTTGTTTTATTATTTTTCTATCTTTCGATTAGAGAGGTGTGACTTTGCTTATTCTTCAACAGAAGATAGTCAATAGACGATTCTTAACTGGGCAAAGAATACGGATTTTTTCTTGTATTATCTTATTTTAATACAGGATATGTGCCGTTTCGCTTTCTTGTTACAGATCAAGAAGCGATATGCTAAAGCCACAACAACTAAATAAAGACGTTCTCCTTCACATAAGGGGCAGGTCTCAATCATTTCTTTTCAGAGACCACCTTATGGGCTGAGTCTCTGTTTATATATAAATACAGACTCAGAAAAAAGGAGAAAAAAACATGAATTCAGAAGTAAAAGTTCCCATCAATAACAAATATAAAGACACACTCTTTAGAAAACTGTTTGGTGAGAACAAAGAAAATGCACTAAGTCTTTTCAATGCGGTAAATGATACTTCCTATACCACTGCTGATGAATTGGAGTTTACGACACTCGAAAGCGTTGTCTTTATGAAGGCACATAACGATGTTTCATTCATATTTGATTCATCCATGAGCCTTTATGAACACCAGAGTACGTATAATCCCAATATGCCATTAAGAGGTTTGCTCTATTTTGCGCAACTATACCATAAATGGTTACCTAGTACAGAAGAACTATTCGCACCAAAGCTTATTGAAATTCCTGCACCAAGGTATATCGTTTTCTATAATGGCAACTCTTCCAAGATGTCTGAAGATATCACTGAGCTTAAATTGTCCTCTGCTTTTATAGGCGAATCAGATCCCGGGAAATTCGAATGGACTGCTACAATGGTAAACATCAGAGCTGACAAAAAAAGAGATATTCTTGAGAAGTGCCAGATTCTTAAAGAATATTCGATATTTGTAGAGGAAGTTATAATAAACCGTCAGGCGATGAGTAAGGAAGATGCAATAATCAAAGCTGTTGATGATTGCATAAAGAAAAACGTATTGAAAGACTTCTTAACAAGCCAAAGGAAGGAGGTTCTTATGCCTTTAGCTGAATTTGATGAGACTAAGTATATCGAAATTATCAAGAAACAAACCTTCGATGAAGCTTTCGGTGAAGGTCACAAAAAAGGGTTCGGTGAAGGTTTCGGTGAAGGTCACAAAAAAGGTATTCTAGATGGAATTCTCCCACTTGTTATAAGCGGCAAGCTTTCAATCGAAGACGCTGCTGAAGCACTGGGGCTTGACGTTGAAAAAACAAAAGAATTGATTTTTCAGAACAATGGTTCTGCGTCTTCAGTTTGATATTGTGGCATACGAAAAAAGCTATCCATTCCAAATGGATAGCTTTTTATTTTTGCACAAATATTGTTTTTCATATGGGCTTGAATGATTGTGTTTGGCGTTTACGCTTTACTTTTTCTCTTTTTACTACATGTGTTTCATCAACAGAAATAGAGTCATTTGTAGTAATCAGAAGATCCATCGCCTGTTCATAGGTGCGAGGTAATTGACGCTGTTGGTGATTTCTTTTGCTATTACAGTATACGCGCTGGTGTGCAACATTTAATTCGAACTTTTCTATATGGTTAATTAGAGCATACCTATTAAAGTGTTTTTGCAAAACAGTAGTGATAAGCTCATATTCTGATTCTCCTATAAAAAGCGTCATAGCTGTATCCGTAATGGTTACAAGTTGAATATTGTATTTTTTAAATCGTCCCTTGCTACTTAGTTCGTATAATGCATCAAGGTATATATCAGGTAATTCTTTGATATCAAGATCTTCTGCACCGACAGAATATGTAACAAAGAAGCCATCATGACGAGCAATTAGTTCAAATTCACGGTTATATATAAAGGAGCCATCAGCTGCTAATGAGAATAGATAGTCATTTGATTTTAAATTCAGTATTCTTAGGAATGAACTACCTAACACCTCGTCTCTGGAGTGCATTTTATTATATTTGGATGCATCAAATGTACACCTTGTCTGTTTGGCTTGTATCAATATATACTTTTGTAGATTCTGGATAAGTGTGTCAAACTCATCAAAGCCAGTATCTACAGGTTTTAGATTGACGAAATCACCTGCGTATACATTGAAATAGTCTCTATAATATGCTATCTGTGCTTCAGGATGTAGCAATTTGTCCATTGTACATATGGAATAAACTCCGCAAATATGGATATCGTATAATCTCAGAAGTGAATATAAAAAATAAGGTTGGTAACATATTTTTATAACACTTTTGCTAAGCAAAATAGCAATTAAGCTATTAGGCATATTTTTATCAATAGGGCAGTAGAAGAATTTTCCGATAGCCCTTACAAACATAAAAAGATATGCGGAACCTTTTTCGTCATATATTACTTCCAAAGGGAGGCGACGAGATTTCTGTATAATCTTAAAAATCTCATCTTCTTTTGATTTATATGAGTAAGAGTAATGCTTGAATGTGTTTTTATTTACTGTAAGGTTATAGATTAAATCACCTTCATCTATAGCCGGAACACTATATTTGGATATATGTGTTTCTGAATCTTCTTTGGCAATTATAGAAGTTATGTTTAGTGTATCATCTTCTTCAGGAGTAATAGGATTGCTTTCGTTTGTATCTATCGTTTGAGAAGGAGCTAAATGATTACCCTTTTCAATACTGTCTTCATCGTTGTGGCCTGGTGATAATAGCAGATCAAATAGAGGGTTTTCTTGAACAATGTCATTTTTCTTTTTATTAACCTTTTTCTTCTTACTACCTACTAGATCTACCTTAGATACCTCTGCGCAAACTTCATCATAGTTTAAATCTTTTGCAGATAGTATATCTGAAATCACTAGTTCCCATGCGACTGGCAAGGATTTATGATTGCTCATTTGAACATCTCTTACGTTGGGGTTTTTTGTTGCCTCTACAGTTATTTTCCCAACTAAACCTTCAAGTCTTGTTCTTATATCGTTAGTTGCATATACTTCGTCTGGGATTGAGCAGATAACAGAATATGCTGTTTTTAGAAGTGGAACTACGGCAGGCATATTAAAATCTATCTCTGAGGCAATATCATAGACACTCTTAAAGACGTTCTTGACGCCTAGATCATCGAAGCGGACAAGATTTTCTCGACTAGATATGATATATTTCATAATTGCACATTCTGTTTCATAATTCGCTATTTTACAGGATTTTGAGAGATTACAGATATGGCATAAATTATTTTGATTATTTGGATTAAGTTGAGATTTGTAGAACTGAGGACAACTCACTGCAGGGATATCCGAAAGATCCATAATAATCTTGTAGTACTCTGCAGGAGAGAGTTCTTCCTCGTTATAGCTATATGGCTTTCCAACAGAGGCAGGCATAGATAAGGAGGAGTAAAGCATAATGCTTTCAGTTATATCAACGTGGGATGTTGAAAGTTTTTCAAAAAAATGTCTGGAAAAGACATACCTATCTCTGGGGGAAGAAAGGTTTTTGGCGATGTATTTATAGCAGGGTGGTGTAGAAAATTTATCCATGTTTACCTCCATTGGACCATATAAGTAAATTATCAATGCAGGAGCAGTGATAGTTCAATAGGAAAATGTTTATTGTGCCAACTAAAAGTGTTATAATGAAATTAATAATTTTATATTTTTTATTTTGTTCGTAAGAACAAGGAGGACAGGTTCCGATTAGGAATACTGTATTTTAAAAGGCTGAATTCGAATTATTTTCGATACAGCCTTTTTTATTGTAATAATTGAGTATCAAATGCAAAATATATAAAATCACAATATTTTTATTGACACCCAATGAGTGAATGAAATAAAATGAAGAAAATGGAGTAGGGGAGGTTTACATGCTTAGACTTACGGTTAAACAGCTACAGCTTGCGCATGTTGGAATAATTCGAGAGAATATGGTAAGCAACACAATAGTAGGGAAAATATATCGGGCACAATTAGTGTTTGGAGATGAGGAAGTCAAGGTATGGATTCTTTATAAAAAGAATGGAAAAGGGATACTTCTTTGTGAAGATCCATTTCAAAAAGATAATGGTTCAAATAAGTACGAGAATTTCATTAATATGATATATCCCATCTTACCATTCCCGGATTTTAAGACCTTATTTGCTATAAGAGCAGGAATATACCTTTCTTTTGTAATCACTATATTTAATTTACTAAGGCCACTCAGAGATGTGTCTGAATTATTTTTGAATATACTAGATGTAATTGGAGTTGTTGCGCTAATTGTACTCTATATAAAAGAAAGAGAAAGATATGTTGTTAAAGAATAAAATTATTTTTATATTGAATACTGCAATTACAATTTCATTATTGAGTTTTATAAATAAAGACATATGTTTGGCTTCTGATAATGAAAAGTGTATTGCTTCTGTGCATATTGATAGCAACGAAGATCCTTATAATGTGGTCGAAGAACTTGTTGCGATTGATACAGAAAGTCCATATGATGCAGACATGTCAGTTTCATTGGGAACAGCTGTAAAAATAAGGAAGTATGATAGTGGTAAGGTTGAACTCATACAAGTAAATCCGATAGATGTGGCTGAGGCAGACAGTCTTCTTGATGAGATGCAGATGGAAATCAAATCAAATCTAAGAGAAGGTTACAATGAAAAAGAAGCACTTACGCAGATTGTTCGATATATACGAAAAAATTATAGCTACGACTTTAATGCAAGAACCGCTAGTGGCAATAATAAAAATTTTGTAGAGGCTTATAAAACGAATAAGAAGATGATATGTACTCAGTATTCGGCGCTTACATATCTTCTATGTAATAGATTTGGTATAGACTGTAAAATAGTCGCAGGAAATGATCATAGATATAATGCTATTAGATTATCGGGAGAGGATGAGTATACCGCATATGATCTTTCAAAAACGTCATTTTATCTTCCGGCAAAAGTTAGTTATCTGGATCTGATATCAACAAATTATTCGCTTAAACTTGAAAAGAATATATTAAGTAAGGCAATAGGAACTTCACTCAATAGCAGAATTACTTTTCATTATAGCCTGACTATCGAGGAGATTTTTGGCATAGTGCTTGTATTGATAATTACATTTAGCGGTGTAAAAAGCATTAAGATGAAAGAGTAATGGCAAATTAGGAATTGTAGGTATATAGTGGCATTAGTAATGCCAGCCACAATAGCAATATCACGAACAGTGAAGAAGTTAATGAGACCTTTTTATGGTATAATTTTATTAAAAGTCTCGATAACTATTTAATTTTACAATCTCACAAAGGAAGTCTATTATTACAAAAAAACTGAGAAAGGAGTGAATAAATTATGTGTCAGATTGTTGAAGAATATGCTCAGGAAAAAGCAGATCTGCAGAGAGCTCTTGACATAGTTGAGCATGTTGAAAATTTATCAAATAACGGTGGAATGACCGAGCAACAGGCATGTAAGCTTCTTGGAATTAAAGTAAATGCATATGAAGAAGCTAAGCAGCTCCTTTCTGCAAATGAAGTTTTAGTCTGAAAAGCATGTAAATAGGATTTTCATTTTACCCCTTTTGCCAATGGGCAACAAGGGGTATTTCTTTGTAGCCAAGAATGACTACAGCCTTTTTGTAAAAGTGACTTCTTTCTCTATTATTTTTAGCAGATCAGGCGGTATATGAAAGCCATTTTTATCTGAGCTGTAATCCGATAATAGGTCAGGATTCCGACTTCCTTCAAGAAATTCTCTTTTTTCTTCTTTGGTAATAGAATTATGGCATTCGCGCATATCTTCCCAGAAACGCAGAGTATTGACAAAATCCATTGGCTGGCAGTTATCGTCACAGACGTAATCGCCGTTTTCGTAAGGGCTGTTGCCGTTTTTTACCCATTCATGGAGAAGCTTACGTTCTTCTTTGCTCATATCTTTAAAAGTATGCTCATATTCATTGAGCTGTTCGTATTGATTTACACTTAAAATTGACCCAGGGGAGGGTCAATTTTACTTGACAATCAACAGTTCGACAAGTATTGCTTGCAGTGCTTGTGGTACGTTTTTATTGAATCTCATTCTGTTCCTCCGTATACATATGATCAGGGTTAAATGCGACAGCTTTTTCTGTTTCGTAACATTCAAGATAAGATATGTAACGGTGCAATATGGTTAGAGGCGAATTGCTACACATTTCTGAGGTTATGAAAATATTCTTGCTTTCTGTAAATACATTTCTACGGAAAGCATTTCGCAAATCTTGAGGTTTGATTGAATATTTTCCTTCAAATAGAGTAGTAGAGTACTTTTGCATAAGTTTTTCTATTGATCTGACACATAACCTTTTCTTATGTTGCGAAAGAAATAGAGCGTCATCGTGTCCGTAATATGCAATCAATTCAAGGCGTTCCGATAAATAAATTCGCAATTTATCTGCTATAAATTCAGATATATATATTTTATTTGGAACATTTCGGCTCTTTATGGTGATAAATCTATGTTCCAGATCAACATCCTGAATATTAAGGTCTACACATTCAGAAATCTTTATACCGGTGCCGATTATAAGCGCAAGGAGAGCAGTATCTCGGTTTCTAAGGCTTTTCTGCTGGTTTTTCTTATGCTCATTAGGAAGAGTTCCCTTTTCGACATATTCTAACAGTTTAAGGTTATCCTGTATGCTAGAGCCTTCCTTGGGATTGCTTGGTATTACAGGACGAAAGACCTTAGATGCCGGATTATAAAGAATAACACCGTTTTGAAAGTAGTAATCGAAAAAGGCAGATAGAATACAGATTATCCTATGTATAGTTCTGTCTGAAGAATTTCGTTTCTTACCATTCTTGGTTGCAGACTTTAGGTATTCAACGTAATCTTCGAGCACTTCCGGAGTAATCTTTTCTAAATCAGAAATCTTATTGAGTTTAATGGAAGTAGTGCCAAGGTAATCGAAGAAGGCAGCTATTTCTATAGAATATACATGTATAGAACTTGGTTTGAGCTTAGTCTTATTAAAGAATCTCTTGGCATAGTCCGGCAATGCATCTATGTACTTTTTGGCTTTTCTTAATGCGATTTCATCCTTTGATAATTTATCCATAGATAAATTATAGATCTAGACCAACATTACGAACAGTGAAGAAGTTAACGAGACCTTTTTATGGTATAATTTTATTGAAAGTCGCGATAACTATTTCATTTTACAAAAAAGCAATTTTTTTTAAATGCATAAAAGTACGTTAAAGGTATCTTTAACGCACTTTTATATGATTCTATTACAGCTTCGTAGTCGAAAATGAACTTATTATCAAGGATTTCAACGTTTTAATGAAATACTTAACGAGACTTTCAACTATAAAAATCCTGCAAAAGGTCTCGTTAACTTCTTCACTGTTTGTGATGTAACTTTAAGTCTATAATTTACTTATGAATATGGTATAAAAGCCTATTGCTGTAATTCACATATACGGGCATTTAACTATTTATACTTGGTACTGTGCTACATGATCTTAGTTGACAAAGGGCAAAAAGCATGAAGAAAAATTATCATTTAAAAGTAAATCAAAGATATGCTGCAAAAGTACGTGTTTTGGAAGCTCAACTTCCCTATTTTTGTACTCAGTATTTCAATTCGAAAAGTCTTTCGCTCGAAAAACAAACAGAATTTGCATATGCTGTAGACTACAAGACTTTCTTTGTCTTTTTACAATCATATAGAGATGAGTGTAAGAATATATTAATCAAAGATATTCCCGCCTCCATTTTCGACAAGCTAACTGAAGACGATATTCATGCATATACATCGTATCTTAGTGAGTATTGTATCGATGGCAAAGATCGTCATAATGGGGATACTGGAATCCAGCGGAAAATGTCGAGTTTAAAATCGTTGTGCAAGTTCCTTTTAAAAAAGGGAGAAATAAGTAGAAATCCGATTGAACTTGTAGATATGCCAAAGATTCATAAGAAGGATATTATGATTCTCAATAATAAAGAAATCAAAAGGCTCTTTGATGTAATTGAACATGAAACTGGCATGACAGATTATCAAATAAAACATAATAAAAAGTGTGTTAATAGAGATTATGCGATAATGATGCTCTTTCTTGGAACCGGTATACGTATTTCAGAATTGGTTGGATTAGATGTACAAGACGTAGACCTAGTCGATAAAACTATTCATATAACAAGAAAAGGTGGAAATCAGCAGAATCTATACATTTCAGATCAGGTAGCGGACGCTTTAGAAAAGTATCTTGGAACTGGAACCAATACCGTTTTTTCTGGGACACGGTCTTCCTTTGAGGTAGATAAAGAAGAAAATGCGCTCTTTATCTCAAGAAAAAAGAATCGGCTTTCAGTAAGGGCCATACAAAAATTAGTAACAAAATATAGCAAGTTAGCTTTCGGAGAATCCTCAAATGGTACAAAACTTCATGCACACCTTTTTAGAAAAACTTATGGTACGAATTTATACTTAGATGAAGGGGATATTAAATTGGTAGCAGACACGCTTGGGCACTCTTCTATCTCTACTACAGCAAGACATTATGTAAAGAGCAGCGAAGAATATCGAAGAAAAGCTGCAAGAAATGTTATAGGTTAATAGATATAAATAAAGGCGCTCTGATTGCTTTTTTCAGAGCGCCTTTTGATAATTTTATTGCTGGATGAATTTAAAAAACGCATTCAGGGCATATATGTTAAAATCGCTACGAATCTTGACTTATTTTAATGTAAGTCTATAATTTACAAGTTCTGCAGGGCAAGTTCCATTAATAAGAGACTTATTTAGGAAAAATTTTTCTAACCTAAGTGATTTAAGCCCAGTATAGTTCTCAAGTTGTTCCATTGATGCTCCTGCCTTAGCCATTTCCATAATAGCTCGGTTTCTAAAATCCTTTAATGTGTATTCTGTAAGATTGCATTTAGTAACCAGGCGTTTGATAAGCTGGTCGACATTTTGAATAGATAACGGATTGCCTCGTCTATTCTTAAATAATGAAGAGTTTTCTTTAAGATCTATATGTTTTTGTTCAATATGCATCTTCAAAATATCTCTCACGTCTTCAGGAAGCTTTATATATGAATCTGAATTAAAATCACTCTTTGGTTCAAAATGTATATATATATCCTTCCCGTCATCCATTATGTTCTGGGTATCAATTCGTAATATGCTTGATGCAGACAAGCCAACGCGTGTAGCTAGAGCCAGTATAAGAAAATCCTGAGAATCCTTTTTGGCCTCTGAAAAAAGTTTATCTAAATCTTCCATTGATGGAATTCTATTAGGATCAAACTCATTTCTGACTTCCGGGCGAGGCAACCTTGAGAAAGGGTTATTATAAGTACTACTCTTATCTTCTATATACTGCGCAATCGAATTATAGCAAGCGAGTCGAACGGCTATAGTTTTCTTGTTTAGCTTTCCATCAGCTCTTTTATTATTCATATGGTCTAAATATTTACGTGCGTCATCAAAGTCTACACTTAAGAAATCTTTTTTCAGATGATTACAGAGCATATTGATATAGCTTATATATTCGTTTCTTGTAGCATTATTTTTTGAAGCTGAAAAATTATAAAAATGTTGCTTAAACGCTTCCGAACATATATTACTAAAAGCTCTCATAGTTTCCTCCATATAGCATTACAAACTAATGTTCTGATTCAAATATACCATAAACACGCAGATTCTTCAATTCTGCTGCCTTCTAAATTAAATCAAATTGCAATGAACACTGGCGTATACTTATATTATATATTTCTAAGAGTTTGTTTTTTTATATATTTCCCTACCAGATCATCAAAGGTAGTTTGTTTCTGTTTGTGTTTCTCCTTGTATTTATACTGCCAAATATTGAGCTTCCATTCATCATGATTTACAATTTCCAATACACAGTCTAATAATTCGGCAAATTGAGCATGCAAATGATATGAATGCTTGGCACAATGCTTATGGTAAAGGTTATAATAATCCCCTACTTTTAGTATTTTCCAATAATGCAATGTGTTCTTAGACATCAGTTCATATTGAAACTTAGTGTTTGTAGATATAATGCAGAAATAATCTGTCATAGATATTAAATCATTTTGCGTAAACATAAAAAACCTCTATATAATCGTGGAAAATCATTGCATCTTCAGAACGAAGATGTTAGTAGCAGTGAATTGCTACGCGGAATAATATATCAAAAAAAAGTTATAATGTAAAGAAAAAATGGTAGGGTCACACGTACAGTGCAACCCTACCATAGGAAATCAGTATCTCCTTTTATTATCATCCACCGAAAGCAGCTAAAACATTTTTAAATGCAGGAAATATGCCAAGGTCTCTTACAATTTCTTGACTAAGTTCCTCATCGTTAAAGCCAGCCGGCAAAGCTTTCAAATTCAGCTGCAGATATACTATTATCTACATTAACAGCGAATTTTTCTTCACCGGCTATAGTTTTTTCTTCATTACTTTCAGGTGTAACATCCAAAGTGGTTTCTTCTTTGGATGTTATAGCTGTATCAATGTCATTATTGATAACTGTAGTCCCTTTAGGAAGATGACTAAATATATCATCTACAGATACAGTTGGTTCAGGAATATTCAAATGCGCATCAACCAATTCTGTAGATACTTGCATTCCATATTCTTCTGCAGACGTTTCTTCAGAAGCTTCCAAATGTGCATTATCATCAATAGGTATATAAAATTCATCTTCAGGAAAAGGAATATCATTACCTATATCCAAAGGAGACGTATTCTCTATTGAGATTGGAAGATTGATACTATCAATAGAAATACCGTTAGTATCAGGAAATGCTACAATATTTTCTTGAGTAGTTATTTCAGAAGATACAGCACGTCCAGGCTGACTCAATGTTTTATCTGCAGAGAAAGAACCATTCTCTAATGCTGCTATTCGATCTTCCATTTCCTCAATCTTCTTTAAAGAAAAATACGGAACAGATTCAACCTGTATCACTCTAATAAGTGATGACTCGATAAGGAATAACGCATCAGGAGCTTTAGAAAGCATTCCATACACCTCTCCCAACGCTTTTGATAATTGCAAGCACTGTGTCATATCAATTCTTGTTGAGAATTCTGTAAGAAGCTGCTTATACTTGGCAGTGTTTACAATACTTGAAGGATCGGCGCCATTAATTACAAACATGGTATCTGTGACAGCAGATATTATTGCTTTTACAAGCAACTGCACATTTTTGCCACGCATTGCTTGTTCTCTGACTATTTTGAGTGCAGCAGGACTATCCGCTCTTGAAATTGCTTCAAGAATTCCGAAAACAGCATCCTCATTTGATATTCCAAGAGTATCAGCAACAACATCTGTGAGCAGATTATCGTTATCAAAAAAAGACTCCATGATTGAAAGTGCGTCTCGCATACATCCTTCAGATGCCTGTGCTATAAGCCTAAGTGCATCTTTTTCATATGCTTTGCCATAGTTTTCGCAGATAACTCCCAGATAGTCACTAATAACATTTAAGTCTATCGTTTGGAAATAAAACTTACGGCACCTAGAAATAATAGTTGCAGGTACCTTATGCTCTTCTGTTGTACATAGAATGAAGACCACCCCTACAGGTGGTTCTTCGATAAGTTTTAATAAAGAATTCCATGCACCGGATGAAAACATATGCACCTCATCAAGAATAAAAATCTTATATTTTGACATAGGAGCATATTGAGCTTTTTCTATAATTCCTCTAACATCTTCGACTTTGTTGTTACTAGCAGCATCCATTTCGATTACATCATAGGAAGTTCCATTTAGTATTGCCTTACAAGACGGACATTCACCACATGGATCTAAGCCACCATTTTCACAGTTAAGTGCACGAGCAATGATTCTTGCAATAGTGGTTTTACCAGTTCCTCGAGGACCGGTTAATAGAAATGCATTTGGAATATTTCCACCTGAGATTACTCCTTTAAGCTGTTCCTTTATATTATCCTGACCTATCACTTGATTTAAAGTTTTAGGTCGAATGTCATTATACAGCGACATTTACATCTCCTCCTTTAAGTAATTCATTTACAACAGTCGCAATCATTACAAAAAAATCATTCTGGGTAAATACGCTGCTCATGCAGTGCACACGATAATACCCTAATCTCTCAATAGTTTCTTTGCTAAGTCTTGATGAACATGCATTCCCGATAAAAGATATGAGATATCCAATATAATCACGATGAATCTGATAAAACGAATTCTTATCTTTTTCTTTTATTAGATTAAGACAATCAAATAATTTAACAGGATTATTATTTATAGCAATTAAGGCCTTATCAATAACAGCCTTAACATTTTCAGGTATCTTCTTTTTTTCAGAAATACAAACCCTTCTCATACGACTTTTTACTGTCGGTAGGATTTCATCTTCATAGCACACTCCCAAAATAATCATAGAGGATTCCTCTAAGGTTTTTAGAAGTTTATTCTGTGCTTCTTTGGTCATAGCTTCCATATGATTAATTACACAAACTTGATAATCTCCAAAACTTGGTGCAAGATAGCTTTTCGAAACTATTTCATTTGCGCTATCAACACCTATGCTGGACTTATCTTTTTCACGTTCAATGTAAAGAAAATCAGGATGAACGGATAGTTTTTCTTCAGTAGTATTAAGAATTTCTGCTGCTTTTTCCAAAACATAGTCTAAAAGATTATCCTGTCCATAAAATAGCATACTTGTATTTCTCATACAGCTTCTTTTTCCTCTCTTTCGGGAAGTTTAATATTTCTACGCAATCTTGAATCGTAAAAATACTCTTCGCCTTCTTCTGCTTCATGCTCTGCCATTCCTGCGTCAATCTGGTCTAGTTCTTCATACATCAGTGAACAATGTCTAAGAATTATTCCTTCTGAAGAAGTAGCTTTAACGCCTGATTTAAACGGCGCACTACATGATAGTATATTTATCAATTTAGCAAGCGTCATATCATCCAGAGATTCGTTGGATAATTCAACTTTTCTTTGAAGAATACTCAAATAGCCTCGTTCTATACCAATAGGCGTCTTTTTAAACGGACGAGTCTCAGTGAAATAATCCGGAACTCCGCAATATTGTAGTAGTGAAGCAGCAATAAGAATATCCCAATCAAGAAGAGCGCGGTATAAGCCATTTTGCCCTTTTATGTACTGAAATCCAGTCTGCATAACCATTTTCGTAATAGAAGCAGTTGCCGCTAAAGCACCTCCACCGTATGTGCCATGATATGCCAATGTAGCCGGCATTCTTGAAATCTTTGTCAGTAAAGACTCATCAAGTATCTTTGCAACAAGTTGTTTTATGTCATCTCTTTTTATGTAAGAAAAGCATTCCCTTATTATATTTTTATAGAAAAAAATCTTTTCCTCTGAGAGACCATCGAAAAGGTCTGTTGCTTTGAAGGAACCATCTTCAGCCTTTTCAATACTTTTGATAACTCCAAGCGGTTGTGTATTTAAGCCGTTTTTTACAATAAATGTAGTTTTTACAGCGCCATTCTCAAGCGCCTTCAAGTTATCAGAAAACCTTTCTTTGGCAAGTTCGCAAATAAGCTCGCCAGTTTTATCTTTTAAAATCACTTCGTAATTAGCCATTTTTTCATTTATTGATTTTAAACAATAAACTCCATCACTGATTTTATCGCCAATCACTATTTTCGAGATTTCTAACATAATCTCTTCCTCCTTTATCTCGATACATTAAAAGAGCCTACATATTATAATGCAGGCTCTACAAGATCTAGTCGTAAAAGTTTAATTAAAGGGAAGTTCCTCATCAATTCCATCCGGAATATTCATAAAACCATCACCTGCCACAGATGCGGGTTCTCCTTGTGGAGCAGCATTTCCAAATGAACCGCTATTAGAAGACGCATTCTTGGATTCAGCGAACTCCTGATCTTCAGCGACTACGTCAGTTGTGTAAACCTTAACGCCATCCTTATTTGTATAACTACCTGTCTGGATGCGACCTGTTACAACAACCTTAGTACCTTTCTTAAGATATTTCTCAGCAAATTCACCTGCTTTGCCAAAAGCTACGATACTGATGAAATCAGCTGTCTGAGCATCTTGTTGGTCTCTTCTTGCAAATCTTCTATCTACAGCAAGTGTATATCTTGCAATAGCCATAGGTTCCTGACCTTGTGAATATCTTACGTCTGGATCTCTTGTTAAACGTCCCATAAGTATAACTTTATTCATAATATATAACCTTTTCGCTTTCTAGCGCCCTTTCTATAATAAATTAAACAGTTTTATACAAGCCAATTTTACAGCTTGCTGGTTAGTTGTTTTACCACTTTTTACATCGGTAATAGTATCTGTGATAGTAGTCATACATTTTACCAATGTATCAGTTGAATATCCCGAAAAGGATGTAAACACACCATTATCAGCAATTTCCTTTTTTTCAAAATATTTAAGCTTGTAGGCTATTCGAAAGTCTCTTAAAAGAAGTGAAAGAACGCTAATCGCTTCATCAGGACTAATCATTTCCAACTCTCTTAAGAGCTCTGTAGAAGCTTTTTGTAAAAGCATCTTAGATAATCCAAAAACATTCGCGCTTTCATTTTTAGGAACAAATCTATCTACCATCTCAAGAGTTATTCCTTTATCAATTGCAAGCATATTATCAATATATCCTACAATCGAGAGCATATTTACAGAGCTTTCATTCTCATAATCAAGCCTGTTAATAAGCTCTAATAATGCAGTTTTTTGAATACTCCCCTCCTTTTGAGAAAGCTCATAAAGAATTGCATTCTGCAGAGTCTCATTATCCATCTTATTACATGGTATGATAATCTTTAAGGAATTCAATTTTTTATAAAGTTTAGTCTTTCTATCAACTTCCTTGCAGATAATAAGAAGATCTGTAGAATCTGCAGGTCGTTCTAGATATTTCCAAAAAAGAGATTTATCCACTGCACTTAAGGCTTCAACTTCAAGCAGTACAACTTTCCGATTTTCCAAAAAAGGATATTCAATACAAGCATTGTATATCTCTGCATTAAATTCGCCTTCATATCTGTGGAAATTCATCTGTTTATCATGAAGAGTATCAATTAACTTATTTTTACGCTTCATAATTATGTATGGTTCATTTCCATATAATATACTGACCATACTACCTCCTTTCTAAGCAGCAACAGTGCTTTTTTTATTTTTGTCAAAAACATATAAAATATCTGCAGCCCTAGTCATTGCAACATAAATAAGTCTGTTTTGTTCTTCTGACTTTTCTTCTCGATAATCATCTATCATTAATACCACTTTCCATTCCATTCCTTTAGACTCGTGAGATGTTATGAACATTACATTTCCTTTAGTTTCGGGAATAATCCTGGTTTCATCACCATAGTCAATCATATACTGAACGAGTTCATATAATGATCTACAGTCATTAATGTGATGATTTGATATGAGCTGGTATACTGCAGCAATTACCGCACTATCCTCCAGCTTCATTATTTTCGAGAAGCTGTCAACAAATTCTACCGCAAGGCAACTAGGATTTAGATTTAATAATTGCTGATAAATAGATTCATCAGATATATATTCTTTTAAATATACGCTACATTTATAGATATCCTCTGAGTAGAACTTGGATTCCAGGGCCAAATGTAATATCTTAAAGTATGCATTATCTACTAGCATTTCCCTTCCTAATACAGAAGGAAAAGAAACATCTTTCTGAAGATTCTTTAACGTATTATTTTTACTTGCAATAACGGCTATATCTTCATATTTGATTCCTTGTTTGCTCAATTCATTAACTACATCTTCAAGCATATACTTTGATTGCCCAGTTATATGAATAGGATCAACACCGCCTTTTTTTACAGATATTACCTCTTTTTCTATTCTTTTGTTTTCAGCTATCTGCTTATTGGCAGCAGTTATAATCCTTTCCGTAGACCGGAAATTCTCTTTTAAAGTATAAACTGTCGCATCAGGATATAACTTTTTAAAATTCAGCATATATTTGTTAGTTCCACCTCTAAAAGAATATATACTCTGATCATCATCCCCAACCGCACAGATATTTTTGTACTTAGCTGACAAGCTGTATATAAATTTTGCCTGCCTGGTATCAATATCCTGAAATTCATCAACCATAATGTACTTGTAACGGCTAGATATTGCATCGAGTACATCTGGATGCTCTTCAAAAAGTTTTTGTGCTAGGGATATCTGCTCATCATAAGTGATGAAGTGATGGCTATCAACAGCTGCCTTAAAAGCCTTTGCAAATGATACAAAGTCCTCTTGAAAATCTCCTTCGCCTTTGGCATAAGACATCAAGGCTTTGTCAATCTTTGAAAGTAGACCATTTGTGCCTTTAATCACAGAATAATTAAAGCCCCTCAAAGGTGATGTGACCTCAAGAAGACTATCAATCATCGTTAGCCTGTCTCTTTGAGTCATAAGCGTAACTTCACCACAATAGATAGGATTTAATTTTAAAATCTGATAGCCAAGAGCATTTAATGTCATTATTTCTGGCAATTCATATGTTTTACAAAAAGAAAGGCATCTTTCGGTTAGTTCCTTTGCTGCCTCTTTTGTAAATGTAATTGCCAAGATAAACTCTGGTGGTACTCCTTTGTCAATCAGTTTTTTGATTCGTCCCACTATAGTAGCTGTTTTTCCGCTTCCGGGACCTGCACAAATAAGCAGCGCACCTTCTGTGTTATCAATTACCTTTTGCTGGCTTTCTGTATACTCAGGCAACTTATAATCACAGCTCTTTATATCTTCCTTCTGTGCTCTCGGTGTGCTTGTTTTTTTATTATTTGCTTGGCAAATATCCTTATTTTCACACTCAAAACAATTCGGTATTACTTTTGTAGCCACAACTGTGTCAATAACGTTCAGAAAAGCTTCGTTCGCAAAAATTCTGTGCTCATCATAATATGATGAATAATCAGATGTGAATATATTGCTTTTCTTTGTATTACACGACACAAAAGAGCTGATATTTCCAAGACTATCCATTTCATTAGATAAAAAAACAAGTCTTATCTGTATTCCCGGATATTCCTTTTCAAGCGCAGCTTTTGCCACCATACATGCTAGATCCGTTTCCGTATTAGTATGTATAGATTTTCCATTTGGGCTTTTATCTGCTTTTTTATATCTTACGATATAAGCATAGTAGATATTGTTCTTTTGTGATATAAAGCATACAGATGCGAAAACCTTATTTCTCAAGGTTTCTATAGATAATTTTCTGTAGCCATCTATGATATTCTCATCACTAAGGAACTTACAAAAGCGCTTAAATACAGAAATATCGTCCTGAATAGTTTGTTCTTTAATATAGTCATAGGTAAACCAAGAATCTTTATAGCTTATTGCAAGTTTCTTATAAAGCAATTCAACAGAATCTTGCATTATAGCCGATCCCAATTCCCTTATAACACTATATAGAACAGTCATGCGGTTTTCTTCTTTTAGCTGCGAAGAAATAGCATGCTTTGTAGGACACTGATAAAAACTATCAGCGTATACTACGGTCTTGAGAGTCTTTTCCATCTCTCTTCCTCCTTTCTTTAGTTTTAATTATTAAAAGCATTCAGACAACAAAAAAACAGGTATTCCCTGCTTTATTCTCTAAACGCTAATAACCCTCATTTATGAAATAATTGCCTTTGCTCAAGGTCTTTTGGAAAAACTGTGAGAAACCACAGCAAAAGATTAAATAGAATAAATATGTATTAATCTTAGCATAAATAACCGCTTTTACAATACCATTCACTGTTAGAATACATACTTTTTTAGCATTTTTAGAAAATAAAAAAATACAGCCTGTATCTAAAGCGATAACAGGCTGTATTCTAACTACGCAACTTTACGTTCATATTTTTCCCTTAATTTTGGAAGCATATTATCAAGCGTAAGAAATGCGCTTTTCCACACGCCAATAAAGTCACCTTCATCTGTAGTTACAATTTCTTCATCACAAGAATCTTCGAGACATTCTATGATTACAATAAATTTTTCGTTTTCATCATCCCATATATTTTTGTAATCAACTAAAAAAGCTCGATTGACATGTATTGGACATGCTATTACGTCAACGAACGTATCAATAACCTTTCTGATATCATGTGGAACTTGTTCTCTGTACTTCTTCATATACCAATAGATTTCTTTAGAACAATATGCATGTATTTTGCAACTATAAGCTTCATTCATATCAAAAACATCCAGAAAAATAGGCAAACACTGTAATACCTGTTCAGGAGTAACGATTTCTGTGCAATGCAAAGCACTTACAAATAAATCTGAAAAACCAGCAGCCATCTCCTCTACTGTATGATTTAACAAAGCACCTTGAAAATCTCCAGAATAAACCTTTTGATATGCACTTATAGCCCTTAGTATCTCGTCCTTTTCAATAAACAAATCCCCGAACTCATAACTATAATCAGGCAATTCATTTATTATGTCTTCCGCAATTGTATCCAACTCCTCTTTGTCCATTATTAGAGAACCATCTTTATCAATGATACCTTCATATAACAGTTTCAAAGTAATAAATATTGAATTCGGATCGGTATGAGGAAGCATTTGATTTAATGCATCTATTGTTGCACTATAAACTTGTAAATTTGTATACTCAAAAGTTTTTAGCCTATTCATTATGAAATCTTCAAAGCGACAATGCTCACCATTTGAAACCGTACATCCGATACTTTTTAGTCTATTTAGTAAGACTTCAAAGCATCTTTCTTTAAAACAAGCTCCTTGCTTCGGGTACTTCCATCCCGATATACAAATATCCATCTTTGTAATAGTGTCTAAATCCACTATAAAATTCTCCTTCCTATGATTATTTAAGAGCATCAAGTAATATCTTTTCTGCAGCTATAAAACTGGGTTGAAATATAAAAGGATATTCATCTTCTGTACAATCATTATAGATTTCACCAAAAACCTCATATCCCCAATAAATACCCTCTGCTATGCCTTCTCCAAATGTTCTTATAAACTCTTTAATAGCAGATTCACTATCTTTATATAGCTTAGATTCTTTACTTGATAAAAGAGAACCTATTTTCTCAGATTTGATTACTATTATGCTTATATCATAATAATTTTCTCCATGACTTGTAGAACAAAAGCTTTTTAGTTCAGCTGCAAATTTTGGATAAACGGCCAAAAAAGTAATAAGATCAAACTTTTTCACATCGTCTTCTAAAATACCGAAAAGTCTCTCTACGACTTCTTTGTTAGAAAAATTTTCCGCGTCAGGTACATATTTAAGCTCAATCTCATAGATCGTCGCTATATCTTTAAGTTTATAAAGTAACTTAGTATAAAGACTATTTCGAGAAGATATATATCTATCAAAGAACATTTCCAGCATTTCTTCTTGAGAAACATAACCTCTATTAACATGTAAACCTAAATTGTTCTTATCAAAACTAATATCTTCGCAAGATACACCAAGAAGCCTTATCGCCAAAATAGATAACAGCTTTTCATATAAAAACTCGTATTTTTCCACTACTCCATAACACTCTCTGGTGTTAAAAATGTATCTTTCAGGTATCGAAATAAGACGTTCTAATATGCTATCACTCATGCTGAAATCCTTCCTTTTTTTGTGATAGTTGCTTCACTATATGGCCAGAATTCTTGATAATACATATCAAGATCAAATGTAACCATACCCGGATTTGATTTTCCTGAAAGAATTGTAGTAACTTCTTTTAAAAGAATATTTCCTGCAGTCATGTTTGTTGCAATATGCTGCGGAGAAACATTATTTAATTCCTCACAGCTCATCTCTGTAACTTTTCGAATACTCTTTAGTATTTCAGGATAATAGTAACTCCTACATGGAGATTTCACTTTGTTATCTCTTTTATAAGCAAAAATAATCTCTCCTGTTGAGAATTCGTTTGCACTATCAAGATATATGACATTCTCGTGCTTATTAAAATACTCTTCGAGCAAAATCCTACAAGCATGATTGTCAACACAACCTATGATAAGCGGAATGCTATAACTATCAACTATGGCTTCAATTTCACTAAGCTCTGTAAGATATTCAGAAACAGCCTCTATTCTATTAAGATCAAAAGCACTTGATAGAACATCTGCCATAACTGCAGCTTTATTAAGGCCTATATCATCCTCTGAAAAAGCTTGTCGCTCCATATTTTTAGCTTCCACTATATCACCGTCTATAATAGTGATCTTTTTAATAAGCATATGTCCGCCTGCAATAAACCTACAAAATTCTTTCAAAAAATAAGTCCCAGTACCGCCTGAACCAACTACAATTACATGAAATTTATCTGCTCTCATGTTTCCTCCTTAAAAAAATAACGAGGTAGCAACAGCCACCTCGTTATTCAACATAAATTATAATGATTATCCTCTACACTTTTCTGCAAAGGTTCCATCGTTTTTGCCAAAAACCTCTTTTGGATATATTTTTTTTGCCTGACTTTCAGCTTCAGCAAGATTTACAACATAATGCGCCACTTCAAATTGATAATGATTCGCTGTGGCAGGAAATCCATAATACCACTTATCCACTATATTAAAAATTTCCTCATTGCTCACCTCACTGACAAGCCTTCCGTCTTTAATGGAAAATCCGATAAACTCATTATCCTCCATAAAATCATACCCGTCAGAAAATCCAAGCTTACCTTTATCCTCTTCGTAGAAATTCTTAAATCTTGCCGCTTCTGAAACAGCAAACACGAAAAGGCCTCTATCAAAAGGCTCTTTTTTTTCTAGCTTCTGCGCAAAACGTTGGACTTGTGCGAGCCAAAGGCACAAATAATATACAGACTCCCTATAGTTTTTTAAATCCTCTAGACTATGTGCCTTTTCTTCGACCATCACCTTTTCCTCCTTTATTAAATCAGGCAGCAGCAAATCCCATAAAAATATAAGTTTTTTTCTGCCCTTCTTCGCATATCTTTGCTTTTATTCGCAACCGCATCTTTTTACCATTACTACAGTCAGAAACATACTTATTAAACACTTCTGCATTACGAGAGTATTGGTTTGGATAAAAGATAATATCTGATGTTTCTTTTTCCATCTCTTTATCGCTGAGTATTTTATGAGCATTTAGCTTATATACAGGACGTCCGTCATCTTCTCTTATCTGTACAAAACAGTCTTGCGCATAAAAGTTAATAACTGATGTTTCTTTACTCACGTAGCCTTCTCTATTCTTTTGATTCGATTTTGTAGCACCAACTGCATTAGTTGCACTTGTATCTCTAATGCCCTTCTTAAGCCCAAATATACCAAAACGCTTCGCGGCATTTTTAAATGCATAGCTGCAAACAAAATCAGGCGAATTCTGAAGATTAACATCCTTTTTGGTGTCTTTTTCATATTTACAAACATATCCGCCATAGCCCTCTCTTTTTATAAGTGGCTTTCCTTCATCATCAAAGATAGTGATACTGCACTTCACAGAAAATAGTTCCTGACCAGTTGAGATCTTCTGATATTTATAATCAGTATATTCAACATTATAATTTGCAACACCTACAATATCATCAAACGCACAAACATATTCGTCGGTCTTAAAATAACCATATCCATTATGCGTTTTATGAAGAGGATTTTTATACTTTTGTAATTCATCAAGAACTTCTTTCAATGCTCTACCATTAACAGTATTCATGCAATATCACCTCCATCTGAGAAGATATCTGCATAATATAATGATTTGAATTTTCCCTCCATGCCGGCTCTAAACGACATAGAAATTGTTTTCTTATCCAAATCACCAATGACTCCAAAAAGCCCAGTATACACTTCATCCTCATCATCAATCTCACTAAATATCGCGGGCATAGTATTATGAGAATGAATGCTCATAACAAGAATATCCTTTGAATGAGTCATCTGATACCGCACACTTATCTTATCACACACAACTTCCGGGTGTACAAGATAATAACTCTTCGATTTTATCGAATAGTATATTTGGATCATATCTTCCATCATAAGATTACTCTTAAACCTCATGACAATCGTATCGAGAAGATAACTCGGAATCTTTGGTAAGGACATATCAAACAGCTCAAGCGATAACATATCATGTTCATCTTCATATCCTCTAAATAATCCAAGAGCAGTTTTCTCAACACGTTCTTTTACAGAAGATAATCGTTTTTTACAATCAAAAAAATCAACTATATTTGTAGGTAGAGCTGTAACAGAAGCTGTTACACCTTTTTCACCAGATATACCTGCTACTCCAACTATAGCTGCATTTCTATCATAACTGATCGAATACTTTCTTGATTGTGACCTGAAGAAACGATACTCATTGCTTAAATAGCGAATAATTTCGTCCTTAGTAACAGATTCCTTGCCTCCAAAATCATCCTTCGTACAATCCTTATTTGTTCCAAAATTCTCGATCCAGAGTGTAAAAGGCAATCTATATACTTCAACTGCTTTTTTCTCCTTATCCCCTTTAGCCAAAGTAAGCGAGTGCGAATAAACTGTAGCCGCATTCTTTGGAATATTTGAAACAACAAAATAAGTACCTGTATCTGATACATATACATTATCATCCTTAATATCTGCGCCAAGCATTTGCTGGATTCCTGATTCAGTCCAGACAGGATAACTCTCGTCTGCTTTTATTGAAGCTTTCTTCGAAAAAACAGGCGATGCAACCTTAGAACCACTATCAAACTTAAGTCCACATCCCACAAACTGCGGATTATTTTGCTGAAATTTCATAACTACATCAAACAACGAAATTTCCGGCTCAGTTAATCCTGGGAAATCAGTAGAATAATATGTAACCTTGAAGTTTCCTAGCTCTATTGTGATAACATCTCCCATCTGCACATCATCTGCAGAGGCTTTCTGATTTACGACATTAACATATAATGTGTTTTTAGAACTCTTAAGCTCTGCAACCGCAATTTCTTTATAACCACTATTGTAAAGAGCTTGTGCAACGTCCTTTGCTTCATATTCATGTTCAGCTTCACCATAAGTTGTCTGCCAACCATTTCCTATAACCTGAACAACGCCTTTAATTTTATCGTTTTTCGAGGTTTTGGCTGCAGATTTCTTTTTGGTTTTTGAAACTTTCTTTTCTTCAGCATCGGATATAGAAAGCTCGTCACCATCATCCTCTGCTTCAATATTGAAATTATTATTTTCATGCAAAGAATTATTAGTTAATGATTCATCTGCAGATACATTAGTACTATCCTTGCTATGCACTGTATTATCTGTTGTGCTTTCTTCTGAAAAACCATCATTAAAAATATCAAAAATGTCAAATCCGTAGCTCATAAACATTTACGTATCGCTTGTTCTCTAGGTGTCTTTCACCATAGCGATACTTCCTCCTTTTCTTTTATTTGTAGTTTAATGGAAACTTTTCACAAAGCCCCTTTAGAGTATGTGCCTTATCTTCAACAAGAAATGCATCCGGGAAAGCTTTTAATGTTGATATTTTTTCTAAAAGCTGCTCCTGCGAAAAACTGACCGAAACCTTTCCGGCTCCAGAAGAACCAAAGTAATCATTACCCGTTATGCCAGAAAAAAAAGCATCAGAAAAATCTGATACCTTTTGCATATCTGATGTAGATATATTTCCCATGCAAATGTCCCCTGTTGAAGCAACATTCCCAAATGGATAATGAAATATCTTATCAGTCCCTTTTTTCATAGCAAAACAAGCTTTTTTAGTTACTTGCCCATTCTTTACCTGAATAGCAAATAGCATCTTGGGAAAAGGCACATGAAAATGCTTATCTCCAAGTGCCGTTCTCAGAATAAGAAGTCGTACTTTCGCGGGAACCTCCCATACACATGAATAGTTCTCATAATCAGAAAACCACGTAGATACAGCTGTTTCTGGGAAAAAACCATCTCTTAATTGAACATACTGTCGTTCCTCTGTTGTAGACTTTCCAAGTACTTCGATAAACTGACTCACCGAAAGATTTCTAATTGTTGTCTTTCCGGCACTTTCCATAACTACTTTAAAATATGGATTACCTGACATATCTGTTCCATTTGTAGCCGTAAACTTCATCTCTTTCCTCCTTTATAAAATTCTCCGTTTCTGTGCTTTAATAGTAGAAGTAACTGCGTTTAACCTTCCATAAATCTCTTGAAATGTTTCATCATTAAGGCTTACAGATGCAAACAGTTCTTCACCTCTTTCAAGCATTTCAACAATCATCTCGCTTGGGACATCATCAAGAGCACTAAAATCAGAAGACAACACTCTTAAAAATGTCTTATAAAAGTTTTCTTCAAAACCCGTTGGTACTTGATGAATAGTATTGATACTTTCTGCTTCTTTCAATTTTTTCTCAAATAATTCCAAAGAAAGATATTTCATTTAAAAAATCCTCCTCTTCCTTGAAAAAAAATATAGCAAACCAAAAAGCCTTGCTAAATTGCATCTTTCCCAAGCCTTTATCGCAGATAATATCTGCTAAGCTTCCTGTGCTTATCATAAGCACTTCCTCCTTTCTTTGTTTTAATATATAAATAAAAAGCCGTGCAATAAAAAAACAGATGCCAACAGCATCCATTTAGCTACTACACGAACTTATTATTATCCTCATTTATATGATAACTGCCTTTACACAAGGTCTTTTGGAATACTCTGTAAGAATACTACAGAAATTGAAAAACAAAAAAATATATGTTTATTGTATCACACTTATTTAGATATGTATGTAACTATATTTTGCGTTGGAAGATTTTAGTCACTCATAAAAACCAGTAACTAAAACCCACCAACATCAGCACACTAATATATCACAGCTGGTCATCACTTGAAATCTCTTTATTAGCAACATCTAGCATTGCTTCAGATTCAACATTAAAAGTAAAAGTTATGGAGTCAACAGTCTTTCCGGATTTATAAAATGATATAGTTATTGACGGATTTCCTTTCTTAAGAAACTTTAAAGCTAGATCAGTATCGGAAGAACCATTTATAGGAGAAGCCTCTATAAATGAAGTGTCATATGCCTTCAATGCATACATAGTCGAATCTTCACCATCTACAAGGGCAGTAAAAGATACAGAATCTCCAACATTATAATTCTTATCAAAATTCACACCCGCCATATCAACCCCATAATTCTTAGTTGAGAAAGTTATAAGTGAAGAATTAGTAATTGCTTCGGACTTAACTTCACCTAAATTAAATGCTCCTTCATCCATCAGGATATAATAGCTTGTTCCCGGCATAAACACTTTATCAAAATATATATCTATCTTTGTACCATCTTCCCACCCAGTAAGTGACTTACCAATATCATCCATAACCTCAACATCAAATTTATCTTTATCCGTTGCCTCTACGGAAGTATATATTGCATTTGATTGAGCATTATAAACCCCAATCTTGCCTTCGCCTGGTTCTATCTGTTTATTCTGAAAGTACAAGGTAAATGTGTTTGTCCCAGCAAGAGCAAACATTTCTTCCGTATTATTTGGATAAAAAGCCATTAATCCAACAGAATTAGACTCGTTTTCAGGTATGACTTCTTTGGCTGGAGCCAAGACCTCTTGCATTGGTTGAACTGCACTCTCATCCTGCTTTTTTGTAGATTGATTCTGTCCACATCCTACTACAATAGCTGCAACAAGAATCAGGCTAATTCCGACACCAACTAATCTTCTCATATAGTTCATCCTCCTCACATTTTCTCTAATTCAATAGAACATGATTTTATAAAATCGAATGGCCCTCCATTATATGAGCCATTTCTTGAATTCTTTATTGCATAATACGCATTTCTGTAAGCATTCTGAGGAGTAACTACTTTGTTATATTCATTAGATAACATACTTGCAAGTCCATCAAAAAGCTCCGTACAGGATCTATCGGGATAACTAGCCGCTTCCAAGATTGCATAGAATAATAGCTTATATCCTTTAGAGTTCGGCTTTATTCCGTTATCTAAAAGGTATCTCATTATAATTTCTTTTTTCTCTTTTTCTTCCATATATGTCCCCTCTGTACAAAATACATGTTTTATATAAATGCCACGCCTTGCGTGCATCGATATTATACAGGCACTGTCGACCTTTTTTGATTACTACTCATAATCGTCCTTCTTTCATTAAACAGCTATGCAGCTTTTTGGCATAGCGTCCGAAAGTCAAACTGCGAAAACTTTATAATAATATATTTTGTGATAAATATTTTTTAATTATCTTTTTGCTACATAAATCAATTTGGCTCTGCACTGAGCACATTTATTACACCAAAGATTAGCTGGATTAAACTTTGTCGTTAAATATCCAGTATCATCCCACCATGGACAATAACAATGCCCTGCCTTCTCCATCCTGTTTTCCTGCACAATTGCTTCATCCCATGATTGAGGAAAAAAAACATTTCCATCCAAATCCCAACCATACTGATTAAACGTCATTCTATAATATGTATTTTGTTTACGTTTTGGGCTCGTCCAGTAATTGGTATAGATTTTATCCATACATTTCACCATGCAACACCCTTCCAACGTAGAATACCCCATATTAGCATACTTTCCGCTAAATTCAGCTTTTGCATTCCACCATGTATACTTGCTTCCAGCGGAAGTTTTAAACCCACTTTCACTACCATACGCTGTTATATTAAACCAATTGTAAGTAGGAACTGCTATTTTAGGAGAGTATTCCGTCATGATTATAGCTAAAAAACCTGCAATGTCTGCTCCAGTTTTAAGGTTATATTGATAGCAGTCTTCAGTACATTTTGTAAAATCGTACCTTGATGTATCAATTTTAGACCATGAATTCATATAATGTAACATGGCTCTTATCTGCTCTTTTGTATAATAATGTCCACCATCTAATGCTTCATCTGCACCTTCAACCAAATAAATCCAATCATTTACTCGAACAGATCCATGCTGAGAAATAAAGACAGTTCCTGTGTAGTTATACTCACCGGGAATATTCCCACTATTTATCCAATCCTCGGAAACAGCATTATCATATTCCCCTTTAACATAAGTCACTCCATATGAAGGAAAAGGAATGGTTCCTTGTTCAGCTTGGTCCTTAGGATCTTCTGTTGAAATATCATAGAAATCACCATATTCATGGCATCCCTCATCATACTTAATCTCAATATTCATACCTGGATTTGCTTCTTTAAGCTTATCCACAAATTCTTTCATGGCATCATCTGACATTTTCATGCCATAATATGTAACTTCTATTTTTTCCTCATTGTAGAGATCACGGATATGCTCATAATAAGCGCATCTATTTGTACCAAGAGCCATATCCAACATTTCAAGATATGACAAATATACATCCATGATTTCATCAACCCAGTTATAAGCATTCTGTTCAACATATGCTTGATCATAACTTTTTTCTTTATACCATGGGTCCATATCAGACATAGCATTAACAAATGGTCTAGGATCAATTATTCGCCATTTACCAACACAATATATTCCTTCAGGTGGTTCATACTTGTCAGGATCCGGTGTATAATCCTTCACCTCAGATGTTGAAATATAAGCGTACTTATGCTGTTCTATAGCATTAGCAGCAAAATTCGGCGCGGAATCCATATGAAACTTAGTATAAGTGGGATTATCCCCATCATAATCATCTGGAGAGCTGTATGTCGCTTCCAAGTCGCTGGGTTCCGCAATCCTGTTATACCTATACCCTAAGTCACAACTACCATCTTTTAATTTTTCCCATAGATATGGAAGCGCTGCCACTTCATGCCCATCATCTTCTATGGTGTCATAATAATAATTGAATTTATACTCAAATATACTGCATAAAGTCGCTATCTCTTCATTTGTAAAATAATATCCGTTTGTACTATTTATCTCATACTCACTACCCTCATTGTAGACATATTCACTTTCCTCAGACTTTCCCCATCCGGTATTTTCATCATCGTACTTTCCTTGTCCCCAAAGATACATAAGAGCACATATGTCTTGCCAATGCACAGTATATATGCGCTCGCCGTCAGCACTTTCTCCTCTAGTATTAAGATTAGTAAGTGTCCCATATACCTCGTCATCAGTACAATTATCTTCTTCTATATGTTCTTTCCATCTGTAATATAATGGTTCTCCAATATCATTCCCATATTCATCAGTCGCATATTTAGGGTCAAGAGTCCACTGCTGATACTGATAATGATGATTACTTATTTTGAACATATTATTGTTATACTGATAGCTACTTTCAAGGACATCTAACAAATCATTAGGTGAAAAGAAAATAGTATCCTCACGCATTAAATCATTGATATTTTCTGTTAAGCTATCTTCCTCTTCTTCGCCTTCCTGTTTTCCTTCCTTATTTGCTTTGAGCTTTTCAAATAATATATAGGTGTAATCTGGATCTCCCCCACTATTCCATGCATTTCGCTTTTCTTCATCAAACTCGTCAAGATCAAAAACATCACTTACAAAACCAATTACACCATTTTTTATATCTTCTACAGTCTGTTTAATCTTATCCATATAGGCATACCAAGAAACAATTGCGATAATTACAACCAAAATAACAGCTATGACAATTGCACTCCATGGCATCGTACTGGCAATAAGTTCTCCTAAAGCCTGCCCTGCTTTAGCAGCTAATTCGGCTGCTTTTTTTGCGGCTTTAGCTGCGGCCTTTGCAGCTTTTTTTGCAACTTTTTTTGCAGCTTTAGCTGCGGCTTTAGCAGACTCTTTTGCTATTTTCTTTCCTGACTCTTTAGCAACCTTTTTTGTTCCATCTTTTACTTTACGTTCGGTATCAGTTTCCCATGTACGATCATCATAAGGCATAACCTATTTCCCCTTTACTGTCCGTTCCTTGGCTGCGGGTCTGACTTCTCTCCATATAACTCTTCGAATTGAACATCTGAAACTACCCCTGCAAAAAATTGTCCATACCTAGTATTTTTTGATAGATGAATCAACCAATTCCCCTCTTCTGGATCATCTATTTCCCAGTAAATCATTCCCACCTTATTCCCATTATTAAATGAAGGTGCATACTTTACTCCGCTAGGAGACATAATATATGCAATCTTTGGAATTGACTCCACTTCGGTATAATCGATATAAAAAATAGCTTTAGGGATTCTTTCAGAAACAAGAACATTGTATTCAAGATCAACCGCATCAGGATATTCCAACGCATAATTTGCCTCGTTACGCTTTCTGTCTAAATACTCCATCTTTTCTTTTGTTGTCATATTCTTCTCAGCATTCTCATCAAGCGCATAACTGTCAGAATCCTTTTTTTTACTTTCTGAATTATCAATTTCTGCACCCTGCTCAGAATCCTCAATACGGCTCATAGCGTATACCATCTTATCAACCAACTTCTTAGCTTTATTTATCTCTTGCTGTCCCTTCTTATCCGTTAGGCACATCATAAGCAAATACTTGCCATCCTCCGTATGAAAAAGATAAGATACCAGATAATATTCTTTTGGTGTACTTAACTTTCCTCCTTCATATAAAAGCGGTAAAGTATTAAGATACCCCTCATCATGAACAATTGAAGAGTAAACTACTTGAGAAGCGTCGATATTTTTATCAATCACAGCTGCAAGCGCACGCGAATAAAACTCATTTATAGGTACGTTGTTATCAAAAACCCCAAGTATCAATAAATGATTTTCATCATATAAGAAACTTGATGCAAAATCGTTGTAAAGATACTCTTTTCCGCCAACCATAGTTGCATAATTAGTCCCGGGAAAAGAAACAACATACGGATAATCTGTATAAGTAGTTTGTCTGTACACCTGACCAGTTGGTGTTTTTCTTAATGTTGATTCTGTAATATGGAATTTAATCGGCATATATAATCCAAATATAAAATAGAAAAAAACGCCAGCAATACTACACACAATCAGAACAACCGCAAAAAGCAAAACAATCTGATCTCTGGCCTTTAACTTCCCTATAGCACTCCAAATATCTTGTTTCTTCTCGCTCATAATGCACCCTTAATCTATTGATGATTCATTCGTAGGCTCTGCAACCGGCATCACAGATACTTCACCACATTGCTGATAATTCTTTATCCTAAGTAGATATGTTCCAGCAGTTGCATTAAAGAACTTGAACTGCGCACCATAATTATCCTTTGTCGATGGATCAATATATGCACTTCCATCTGGAACAAACAATTCTAAAACTGCATCCGGATTATCTAAAGTCCATTTGACATCTACTGTGAGCACCGAACAATCCTTGGGTACAGATACAGGCCATTCGGATACTGTCTCATCATCAACAACTGACTCAGTCATATCTTCAGAAACTTCTTCACTCTCCATTACAGCATTTGAAATAGCATCTTCTTCCAATTCTTCCTGTTTTTTTCTTGCTTCTTCAGCCACTTTTTCTAATTCCTTATTCTTATTCTCATCGAATCTTACTGTTTTTATAATATTGCTAAGTAATTGCGCGCTAATATTTGCACTCTCCGAAGTCATATTTGTAGTTCCAACTGCTATGAACATATGATTCCCAAAATATGGACCTTCAGGTATATCAAGGGCATACCCAAGCACCATCGCCTCTGCCTGGGTACATCCATCTGAAACACTTAATGTATCAGCTAAATACTGTGCTTTAAAGCCATTAATATATCCACTCCTATCCTGTTGAACAGTAACTCTTGTTGCCTCTGGAACATAGTTAATTAAAAGTGCAACCGGAAACTGAGACGATATTATCTCTTGAATCTCATGTTGATCTGTATATTCAGATACATATATAAAATATCCACTACCAACTTGATAAACTGTACCCGTTCCAATCTTTGCACCTACACAATCTTGGACATCAACATCATAAGGTATCGATTCAAATACATGCGTAGCTCCAAGAGCATCATTCTTCTGATAACTATTATTTTGAGCAACAAATACAGAATCCGCCAACTCCCCCTCTGGATAAACAACTTGTTCAGGCATCGGAGATGCTACTGCATCCACAAGCACATAAAGAATAATAACTACAGCAAGAATAGCTGCTAATATACACAGACTAACTTTAGATTTATTCGTCATTTTTTCTCTTCTCCGCCTCCTATTTTTGAAAAAATACATTCAATAAATTGCAATAATATTAATGTTTTGATAACATATAAAAGATGCAACATGCTTATATTACAAGTACAAATATGTAAAGGAAAAACATATGCGCACGATACAATCCCCCATTCAAAATAGACAACTTCTCAACTCTATAGCTGAAGAACTAAATAAAAAAAACGAACAATACTATCTTATCTTTCAGCTTATTCTCGAGACAGGTATGCCACTTGAATGCATACCGCAGTTGACGATTTCAGACATAAAAAGCAATCCCTTATCTTTTACTCCAACACATAAATTTATTGTTAGAAAAGAATATATTTCAGAAACTTTGTCACGTCATTTGATTGCATATGCAGGCAATAGAGACGATGATGCATTAGCTTTCCATTCCATTAGAGATGAAAATAAACGATTCCCATTAAGGAATTTTCAGAGAGCACTTGATTATACTACTAAAATACTATCTTTAGATCAGACTATAACTGTATTGGCTATAAGGAAAACATACCTTCTTAATCTTTTTTTAAAATCACATGATTACCATAAAATTTATGCCCTAACAGATTGCCGCTCTGTCAGAGACGTTCTGGAATACCTAAATCTTGGAACTTCTGAACTCGGAGATACTCGACAATCCAGTTATACAATTAAGGAATCACTCATAAACAAGAACCTCGTAGAAAAAACAATTGAGCACTCATTTCAAGTTTTATCTGAAATATCAAAAAACATAAAAGAAAATGACATAAACCTACCCTCTGAGTATTTCGCTGAGGTTCTAAAACTGACCACTGATATCGAAGCATCACTTACAAGATTTGAAGATATATCAAATAATTCCAACACATTAAAAGATATTTATACCAAAAAAGTATTTATAAAAAATCTGGTTGAACAGGAATGAACGGCTGCTTTGTAGCACCTTTTACCATTTGTAAGAATACATTTTTGATATCTGATTGATACCTGATTGCCCCTTCTCCTGTGAAGTAAATCCTATCATAATCATCAGATAATATATCCATGTTTTCTATCCAACTAGCTACTTCTACGAGATCAGCATTATCCTCAACAACGACTACGACTCTAGCTATATGCTTCTTACTATCTCTATTAAACAGATACTGCTTTATCAGATTGACTGTAAACTTACATCTACTCTCATAATCAGTATCTGTCATAAATCCCTGTCCTTTATGAAGATATGCACTTATAATTCCAACATCTACTGGTCTATCATCAGAAAGTTTCATCTTTACAATCCCAGGGATAAAGACTCTTCCTATCGCCTTTGTTTGAAAAACGCCCTGTTTAGCTTCAATATATCTTCCAGAATTTGAAAGAAATCCTTGAACATATGAAGCTGCTGCCCATCCAATAAGTTCATATTCAGGCTTTGCTTGCATCCATTCATGAATCTCTGTTCTTTTTGCAAGTTTCTGATTCATAAAGCTCTGACCGCCCTTTTCAATCGTAAAAAGCTTTATGCCGTTCTCGTTTAATTTACCTTTAGTATCATGTGCATAAACCGTATAATTCAAAACAAATAGAAAGCCTAAAGAAACTAGACTTTTCAATCTGTTTCTAACATAATCAAGATTATCAATATCCATTATGCTTACACCGGCACAATTATCTCGCATAGCTCGAAGGAACATCCTAATACCATCCGTATCAGTGCATCCAAGGCATGCCACAGCATAAAGAAGGTAACAATCAGAAATTGCGCCCATGCTATCTTCAGCAAATCTAAGAAGTTTAATATCATGCTCCAGTCTTCGATATTTTTTCTCCCAAGTCTCTTTTGCATCATCATTCCATTTAAAATGTCTCGAATCGCTATTTAATAGATTTCTGATTCTTACAGACTCTGCAAGAAGCTCTTTGCTAATAGCCATATATAATCACCTCTCAATTATTCTCACGTCACGATTTTCTTTTGGATACAGCTGGTCGTTCAGTTAAAAACTTTACTGTTGTTCTAGTTCCTTCTTTCGTATCAATCATCTCAAAAGGAACTACTTGAAACTTTTGATTATCAGGATCATATCGTTTAATTCTGCATTTATAAGTGCATCCATTCATAGGATGTGAGATCGATGTTGAGTAATCTCCCATTATCTCTATATCCTCTACCATAGGCGAAAGTCCCCACCAATATGATTTCCCAGCAGGCTTACTTATGCATTTAACAGAGATAACCGATCCAACATCAAGACCAGAATTATTTATTTTAAGCTTCATCCATGGATCTTCAGTAATTGGTTTTCGAGTAAGTTCAAAAGCTAGATTTTTATGTTGGTTAGTTTTACTCTTAGCTCTAAGGACAACAAAATCATACACTTCACCTTTTCCAACAACTTTTGACAAATGTCTTGTGTATCCATTTTTCCATTCATTTGCGGGAATAATGCCAAGTATTCCCTTGCCTAAAATGTCGACTAACGCTCTCTTCTCATCTACTTTTATAATTCTTCCTGGGAGAACCAAATAGTCATCTTCTTTTCTGTCATTACAATTAAGCTCACTAAAAATCTCACGAATTAGCCTGCTTCTCATTGAAGAATTATTGCTATATCCACTTCTAAGATAAACAATCCCCTCAGCTTCATCTAACGAAACAACCTTAACTACAAAATCTACTCCTACAAAATGAGCTTTATTCGCAGATTCATAACCTGGAAGGTCTTTTTCTAAATACTCGCTCTCAAGAACAAGCTTTATTCCATACTGGTCTCGCCCAATAAGCGTTCCATCACCCTCGGACGCGTCAAAAATCACTTCAAAATTTTCTTTTTTTTCAAAAGCCTGCCTATAACGTGCAAATGGATCTTTTTCAGCGGCTTCAGAAAGAGCATTGCCACTTTTAATACTGTCCTTTGAATACTTTTTCTTCATTTCATCTGCAACTTTATATATCAAACTGCTCATAAAATTCCCCTCCTACTTAAATCATTTGATCAAAAAAATCGAACAAGTTCGAATCCGCAAATGCACAGATTATATACACAACAAAAGTAAATAGAGCTGGGAAGATTATTTCTATAAAAAATCCCATTTTTCTTATAGTTGCACTTGTATGATTAAGCCTTCTAATCATAAAACCAATAAAAAAAGACAGTACACAAACAGGAATCCAAAATCTTTTCAAATCATCTATAAAATTATTAGTATCGAATTGTAGCTTAGACACATACTGCCCGCTCTTTTCATCATAGTAGAGTTCCTCATTAGGAGTAACATATTGCTCATCTATAATATCAACTGTGGACGAAGTCTCATTTAAATCACTTCCGTTTATAAGTTCATCAATAATCTCATTATCGCCTTCTACTTTGCCCTCAGCTAGTTCTATTCCACTGTCAAGAAATGCACATCCAGATATACATGAAAATAGAATCATGCATTCAACTACTAGCCTGAAAATTGCAACCTTGCTCTTATACCGGTTCTTTTTATCGCACATATTTACCTCTACTGTTTGTCTTCCTTCTTATAAAAACTCTTAATATATTCAGCAACAGGAAGATCCTCAGCCTTTTTTTTAATAACATCTAGCGCATCATATGGATGTAAACTAGTTGTTTTTTCAAGCCGATAGTATCCATTACATATTCTTATAGAATCAAGCTCGCATTTATATGTATAATTGGGTGAATTTACAGATTCTAGCTTGACTAAGCCAACTGTAGAATCCTTACTATATTCGTACCCTACCACCTGATATACAAGAGGTCTCCTGTTTGCATCAATGCATCTGTCATATAACTCATAAACGCCTAATATATTATTATCTTTCCCACGCCCACGTTCATAATTGGGCTTCCTCACCCAAACTACAACCCAATCATCTATAGCTGGAACATCGTATAGATGCGGATTCTTTTCATATTTCTGCCCCTCATACTTCTTCTTATAAACGCACCAGTCATTTTGCTTAGCTCCTTTTTTTTGTCCCATGCTCTCCTCCATGTAGTATCAGACCATTTTTTGATGGGTAGATAACCCTTGTGCGTTTTATTATATACTCTTTTCTTCATGTTCAACAACATTTTTTTACTAAATATTGTTAAAAATTACATATACTTACATTTTTTTGCATTTAAATATTAAGCCTCCAGCATTCTTTTTAATTCTTCTATAGAAAGATTATCCAAATCATCATCTGCTACCTGTGTAGATTCAGATTTCTTATCATGCCGAACAATCTGCAACTTATTGTCTGCCTCACTACGCTTGGTTTCTTTAATAGGATGTTCATTCTCAACGGCTTCTTCCTTTTGTTCTTGCTCTACTCTATAAGATTCAGCTACCATATCCTCTTCATTGTTTTCACGATGCTTATAATCTGCTAGTCCCTCATTTTCTATTGGTTCTAGGTCAATTCCTTCCAAATTGAAATCCGACTCTTGCTCAAAGATACTGAATATATTTTCCTCTTCATCCGCACCTGAAGCCTTTGCTTTTTTCTTGGTTCTCCACTTAAACAGTCCTTTCTTAGGCTTAGTCTGTTCAATCTTTTCTTCATTTACATTTATTTCTTCATCAGAGGTAGGACTATAATCTGTATTATTGCTTTCATCTATTACTTTGGTTGAAGAATCAACCGCGACGAGCATCGGATCTTTAGTACTCTTTTTCACTTCTTCTTTCTTTAAAAGCGCTTCCTGAATCTGCTCTTTTGTAATGCCTTTTTTTATTCCCTTTGGCTTTTTATAATATTCCCTAGAATACCCCCTTCTATATACGTCATTTGCAATATCATAGAACTCGCTGTAATTCAAAAGAAGTGACTTAACAGTATTCGGCAATTTATCAATAAAAGCTCCAAGCTGTCCTGGATATAACATATGCGATATCTGAACAAAACGATCTATAAGGCTTATCCCCTGCCTATCATCGATAAGGTACCTGTAATTATCTGTAAACTCTTCAAAAGAAAGGTTTATATAATCCGGAATTGTCTCGTTTATCTTGTAATATACTCTTGCTTCTCTTCTTGTTCTTCCTTTACAAGCAAGAGCAGCAATCTTATCAGGATTAGCACCAAATTTACCATCAGAAAAGAACGCATTTAATATTCCAGCAGAGTAAAGCTCACGCATTGCATCCTTTCCTCTATACTTTTCCGATAGAACTATCACAACATTGACATTTCTAACATCATCAACAAGTTTTGTAAGTTCTATTGGGCTGTATTTACCACCACCATCGAGATACTCTTTGAGTATAATTACATCAATCTCAGGATGATTCTTTACATAATCAGCAATAAGGTTTTTAGTAGTCATTTTTACGCTTTTAACTTCAAAACCATTTAAAACTATCTCCCTTGTGATGCTTTCCTGAATCTTTTCTGATGAGAAACCATATAAAACATTGAGACAATTAGCCATATACTTTCCTCCAAACATGCATGTTGTTCATCTACTAAAACCGAACACCGATAGGATATGGCTGGCGACATTGATAGTTCAATAGAAAAATCAAAAAAAATGAAAAAAATGAAAAAAATTGTACATACCAATTTTCACTTCCATGATCTCATGATAATCTGTAGCCCCTATGTGTAATTCCACTACTATCCTATTTTTTTACTCCACTTTTAAATCACAAAATCCGCATATATTCTGGCTTTTCATGCCTCTAATAAAAGAATAAGAAATTAGTAGTTATAAAGCATTACAACAATGATTCTGTTTGACTGAGTAAAAGTATAAATTCTATTGAAAAGCTTGACTCACCCTACTTAGTGGTGCATAATGTATATAGCCTACCAAGTAGGGTGAAAGGGGTGTATTATATGATGGATTTTTTTGAAATTATGACATATGAAGAGGGCGAACAATTAGAGGTAAGTATGGATATTTATAAAAATCTGACTTATGAAGAAAGAGAAAGACTAAAAGACTGCTCTGATATATATAAAATTGATTATTCTAATTCAGAAATAGCCAGTAAGGTCTATTGCACTATGCTATCTTATTATTTCCATAACGATGATGATGTAATACCACCTAAAATCAAAGAGAATCGAGGATTACTGTCGGAACTTGCATGCAACGACGCGGATATTGCCAGGCTGCTTATAAAAGCGGTTGAACGAAATTGTGGCATGGATAATGACTATTTATTGTTGGAATATTTATTTGATATTTCTTTAAAAGAAGAGGATCCATTACAAAGAGCGATGCTTCCAAAGCTAGTTAAGCATATTAGAGAACAAATAGGTATGTCGCAGAAAGCTTTTGCAGATAAATATGATATAAGTAAAAAGTCAATTGAAGCGTGGGAATCCGGAGCAAAAAAAATTTCAAAATATGCTTTTTACTATCTAAAACATAGCGCAACTCAAGAGATGGACTGGCTGGAACAAACACGCATATTGAAATTACCTCTTTGTATATTGAGTAAGGACTCTATTGCTTATCTTGATAAATGCCTAAATATTGATCATACCAATGATTATGAGCATGGTTATGATTATGTGGATGTGCGCCATATTGAAAAAAATGCTAATATGCAGGAAACATATATAGTTGAAGTGACGGAATCGTCAGAGAAGATTGTTGATGGAAAGGTTGAAGCGATATGGAAAAGTCGTGAATATCCTGAAGAACTACAAAAATGTATGCAAGCAGCCGTGGAATACGAATGCAAACAGATATGGTTTGATAAAAATTTGGACGCTGCTATGCGCATAGAAGAGAATAGTTTCGATGGAAAGCTTAACCACATTCTTTTGTGCAAATATAATAGGAACTACATTACTGATGAAAGTATGCGGTTATGCAAACGTGTCTAGTATGCTGAATAACCCGAAAGTAGCTTTGTTAGTTTAATTTATAATGTGGCACACAAAAAAGCTACCGGATAGCCTTTTCATTGTAAAAATATTGTTATTTTGTATATTTTGATTGACGTATACCTTTGCACGTATTATTCTAAAATCAAAGCAATATCTATAACAGGCATTTCCCTTAGAACAGACTAATAGGAGGTCTCCACCATGCTAGATATTTTAAACGGAAAAATAGTGGCAAAAACAGAAGAAGGATGCTTTGAAATAACAGCTATCGATGCTCATAGAGCAATTACAGTTCACTTATTAGAATTAATGGAGGATAATTCCCCGGAACATATAAGAGAAAACTATGTGAAGGCATGGAAACTCTATAGCATAGGAAAACTGATATATAAAGACCCTACAATATCAGAGAGTAGAGTCCGAGAAGATCTCCTGCCCCTTATGGATTGTCTTGTTCAAGATATAGCCGAAAGACATCTTGCATATATCGTTATGAGATATATTACTCGAGAGTATTCATACCGCATCAGAGAAAAGCATGAGATTGATTCACTTTATGATTTCTTTTATGCATTAAGAGATCCTGTATATACAACAGTATTAAAAAGCAAGCCTGAATTCGAACTGTTTTACAGAATAGACACTGCTTTTTACGATGAACTAGGCAAGCCCAATACTCCATTAATAGATCTTCATTGCCGATCAGCTAAAGATGACTACACATATATTCGTAATGACAACTTAGAATTTGATAAAGCTGTAAAAAATAATGAACCTCTGCCAATAATAGACTCTGAGAGAGAATATGAAAAAGTCATTCCAGATATTATAAGACTTCCTGACACCATTGCGGAATGGGCTGTAGACTTAAGAATGCATGATCTCATAAGCAAAGAAGATTATGCTGAGATAAAAAAATACAGAAGTCTCGAAGATTCTGCATATTCTTCTGTAGCCGATGACTCCATCCACTGTGTTGATGACACATATAAATATCGCTATAGACAACGTGAAAACCTAGAACAAGTATATAACGACGCAAAACAAGCGGGATGTTACAATATCTGCTATTATATCGCTCTTAGGATTGGCTCAGACATCCTGCGAAAGCACATTGCTAAGTTATCCGGTGTAAAAACCAAAGTTTATAGTGATCACAACTCAATAAGAAGATTTATAATCTCATTATGCAAAAAATCTCTTATTGTATTAGCACTATTCATAGGCTATAAGACGTTAAAAGCAATTTACGATTTTGTAGCATTACCTATTTTCTTCTGGCCATTTGTAATTCTTTTAGGCGGACTATTTAGTACTCCTGAATCCAGAGAAGCTGAAGCATTATTTTCAACCACTTCTCCTTACAAACAAGCTCGGCTTGAACAAGCACATAGACAGGAGAAACAGTTAAAAGAATTAAATGACAATCTTCGCCGCTATAACGCTAACCTAAATGCATCAAATAATGGGTATAGACGCTTTCGTTAAAATACCAAATAAATGAAGCAAAACAGCATATTAAAAAGTTCCGCCTTAATTATTTCATTTTGTGAGAAAGTGCATAAAAAGGGCTATAGTTAAACATTAAAGATTTTACCTATAGCCCTTTCTTTACAAATTACCTATGAGTATAAAACATCTTCATTCATCATACTTCATAGTATCAAGATATGCTTGTACTGTAACACACGTATTCCACACATGAAATGCATACCTTTGATTTTCTGTTAACACATTCTCATCAATCCCACGCATTTTAGCAAGCATTTCCTCAAATTCTGGATATTTCTCGTTCGTTGTATTAAGTAATTTTTCTATTATTTTTTCTATAGCTGCAAGCCAGTCAGTCTTATTTTCTTTCATATCACCATCTAGTATATCTGGTTCTGAATAGTCATCATCTCCATGAGCTTCTGCCAATGCCGTTGTATTTCCATATATAACTTTTGCCGAATCATATATTTTTTTTATTTCAATAGCCATATCAGCTTACACTTCCCCCTAACTATGATTATCCTTTTTTGTCTCCTGTTTGCTTGAATAGTTAGTTACTATGTTTCCGCTATTTTCAAATCGACTTACTCGATTTTCTTTCTCTGTAGCATGATTCGTAGCCATTTCGGCACCTGAATTGCTAACTACTGTTGCTTTTCTATACCTCGGCGTAGACTCCTGAATTTTTTGCTGCATAAAAGTTACCGCAGTATTATCCGTTTTCTGAGCAATTTTGGAAGCAGCGCTTATTCCCCTCTTTCCAACTTCTTTTCCAACATAAACTGAAGCCTTTGCAGCTTCACCACCTGCTACAGCAACTGATCTCGATGCACCAATAATACTACTAGCCGTATTTGCATCGCCAGAAGCTAATGCAATCGGCGTCATGGCAGCCGCTGCTGCGACTGTGCCCGCTCCAATTATTGCTTTTCCTGCAGCTTGTTTTATCGCAGCCTTACGCTGGAATTGAAGGCGTTGCTGATCTGATAAAACCCCCTTATCATACAGTTCCTTATAATTAGAAAGATTTACTATATCCCTTGCTCTAGATTCCAACTCCAATTGTCTTGAAAAATCTTCTGCAGATTCAAATGTCTGTCCTGACCTTCCAGTCTGCGAATAGCTGTCAGCATATGATTTTTCAATATCCTTACGTCTTCCTATTTCTCCCTGCAATGCAGCTTTATTTGCATTATTATTACTAATTATAGCCTTATTATCATCAATCTTATCTCGTGCAGCATTTATTGCATTTGTATAACTAGCAGCTTCTCTTCTGAAACTTCCATTATATTCTTTAAGCTCATCTATAGCATACCTATTATACTTTCCATTTTCATCACGAGTAATACCATGCGCTTTATAAAGATCATTTAACTTCTTTCGATTATCTGCAATTATTTTCTGCTGCTTTGCCGTATCCTTATTTACACTTACATTACTCTTGTCGATACTGCTGACAGCCTCTTTCATATTGCCAATAGACTTTAGATTTGCCGCTCTAGCAGTATTAAACTTCCTATGGTCAATATGATGCTCTCCCTTTCCAGCAACATAGCTATTCTTATTTATCTGACTAGCTAAACTTTTTGAATTTTCCTCAGCTTCTTTAGCCATATCACTACTGCTTACAGACAAATCATCGATAAGTTTTTCCGCATCATCAACATTCGAAATGGCTTCATTTATACTTGAACTGCCGCCTATGTTATCTAGTTCTTCAGATGCGCCTATTGTAGAGCTTTCCGCAGTTACAGTATTTATCTCCACACCTGAAATAGTAGCATCACCACTTTCATTAAGACTCTCATTTTTTGTGGGACCATGTAATTCAGGTTCTACCTCACTATCAGAAGTACTTTCAGAAGAATTACTATCACCAGAAAATTGCTCTTCTACACCTTTCATAAATTCGCCAATTCTATCTTTTGCATTATCATCAGGCTTATCTATTCTAGCAAATCCACTATTAGTTTCACTAGGAACTGCTGCTTCAACATCATCTGCCTTGGGATTTATTTGTTCATCAAGACTTTTTTCTGCCGTTTCAGCCTCACTAATGTCACCTTTCGATGCCCCTTGCGCATTATCTTTAAAATCATTAACAACTCCTGCAACGCCTTTAACAACAGATGCCCCTGTTTTAATTGCTTTACCCAAAAGCCCGCCTAATGAAGTACCATGTTCTAAGCCAAAGCCTCCTACTGACATCAATAAATTCAATGCTTTATTCCTTGCCGGGATAATGCCCCAAAAGCATACAACAAGGAAAATAAGAATAAATAAATTATCAGGATTTATATCGCCAACCTCTGTGATAGCATGAATCAATAATGTAGGAATAAATATGAGTCCCATATCAAGCACTGGGACAAGCGCATTGCCCACAAATGTTTCTGTCCATTTTTTTACACTTTCGCCTCTATCTAGGCTTCCTAAAAAACCAAATAAAGGGAAAATACTAAATGTTATTGTCTGCATTAATGCTAATCTTATATAATCAAGCATAAATGCAAGCGGCAAGCAACATACTAAAGCATATACTAAGGCATTGATCATATTGGGTGTCTCAGTGTATTTTGAATAATATATACCTTCAATAGTATTCGCTAAGCTTTGATCTATTTTGGAAGAGACTTTTTCCCCTGTTTTTGTATTGTAATATTCTATTTTTCCAAAATTAGATACATTCTTCTCTATGCCTTCATATACCTGAACTTCTAAAAAATCTCTAGTTTCACATATCCAATCTGCAACTTTTGGCATAACAGACAAGAAAAAAATACTCAAAAAGGCTGTAATGATAGCCGATCTTATAACGTTTCTTGATTCACCTTTCCATACTGAAGTAAATACTTGTGCAAGAGTTGTTACAAATATCGACATTATCATGATTATTCTAAGTGCAGTATATATGTAAGCCCCTACCAGCCCCCAATAGTTTTCATCTTTTAAATCAAATACAAAAAAACCACTTCCATTTACTACATTCCCCATTATAATTCCCGTAGTAGAAGCATCAAGATGATTGTTACCCTGAAAAGCCTTTCTCATACCAGTACCAAATCCTGCAACCAACTGCGATAATATTTTTTCTACTGTATTAGGCTTATCATTTTCAGCAGTTGCGTTTACTACCTCTTTATCTTCTTTTTCTACTCCATTCCCAATACTCAATCGCGCACCGTTTGGATCTCCCGAAGTTCCTCTAATCCATGATTTATAGCCTGTTTCGCTACCATCATCCGCCGCTCTTGTCACTCCACCAGGAACAAACGAACACAAAGCAAGAAAAAGAGTTACATAGATTATTGCTAATCTAATAACACTATTAACTTTCTTATATAAAGCTAATCTCATAAATTTTTTCACCTCATTTAGATACTGCTCATACAGCTGCAGCTTTTCCAAAAGCTTCCTCTATACCCTTCGCATCAGTAGCAACTGCAAGCTGCTCTGTGTTCTTAAGATAAGCAACTTTGCAAAAACAAACTGTTTTATTATCTACAATGCACACTTCGCCTCTGTGCTTATTCTGATTAGACTCATCATCAGGATTTCCGCCAAGATGATTTACTATCATTTCAGCCTGAGCATCAGTAAGATTGATACTATCCACAAGATACTGTCTATCTGCTGGATCCTGCTTCAATATAAACTTTGTTGTGGCCTGCTTCAGGATCGCCTGTGTTTCTGGATATGTTTCATATTCACGTAAAGTCTGTGATATCAGCACAAGAGAAACATTTCTTGAACGAGCTGTTCTGGAAACCTGATCAAGTACACTTCTATCATATTTGTTTTTAAATAGCTCATGCGCTTCATCGACAATAACTTTCATCTTAGAATTCATATCTAACGATAAAGAATTACGCTTAATATAATTCTCATTTACAAATGCAAGCGCTATCTGCCTGGTTAACTCTTTTTCAGAATCCGGAAGAAGAGAAATATCGATATTTGTAAATGGGCATTCCTTATCAAGATGAATAGATGACTGTCCATCAAAATATGCTCTTACACCATGAACTTCTATAATCTTTTCCTTCTGTCCCTTTTTATTGATAATTGAGCGACCTTTACTTGTTTCGTCATATGGAATATTCTCATAAGCTTCCTTATCCAGGAACATGCAACTTGACTCGGAATAGTAAAGTTCTTTAACGTAATTAGCAAGACTCTTTATAAGAATATTGTAAACATCAACAAGATCTTTATCCTTATTATCTCGAGCTGATATAAGCAGTTGCTTATAATAATCAGTCATTGTAGGCATTATCTTCAATGGTCTGCCATTCCTTAAAGATGAATTATCAAGCGATGCATCAATTGCACCAACCTGAGTATAAAGAGAATCTGGATCACCTTCGATATAACCTTTCGACTTATAAAGTTGCTTTAAATTATCCTGAATAACAGTTCTTAAGAAAACATCATCCTTAAGCTCAAGATGCAGATCGTCCGTTCCAAGGACAAGTTTCAAAATGATATCTGTAAGCATTGTTACCTTATCATTGATTTCTAGTGTTCTTACCTCATGAACGATATTATTTTCATCTTTCTTATTTTTTGTAGTCTCGCTGATATCAAAAATATTCATAACATCATCGGACTGGTTAGATATTTGGAAATTCACTCCATCGCAAAGAGTAGCAAGCGATGCATACTCGCCTTCAGATGTACCTTTTCTTTGCTTTGAATCAATACATACAAAATGCATTCCTTGTAAAACTTCTCGTGTGGTCATCATCTTCACCGTCGCGGATTTTCCCGTTCCTACTTTTCCTACAATAACTATGGTATAACCATCATGAGAGCCATCAAACGTATCATATATAACGGGAGCTGCCGTAAACATATCAAGCCCCAATATCACACCACTTTTATGGCTAAAAGACATCTGTGTGTAGTTATATATTGTCGAAATACTACGTTTGTCCATATAAAAATAATGCACGCCATCAAACGGTACTTTTCCTGTTCTAACCTTAACCTGTTTATTCCATGGTCCATTCATAGCATATGCCTCTGCTTGAACCGCATAGCAATTGGATATCTTTATATTATGCTTAAGAGAAATAGCCCTAAACTGATCTGTTGCAGTATTTAGCTCCTTGATTGAATTTGCATGTATTGAAAAAAGAAATCCAACACTGAAAAACTTAGTATTGCCCGCTTCAATCTGTCCTGCGTAACGGTTAGCATCATTTAACTGTCCGCTCAAATTTCTGCTACGATTGGAATTTCCTTTTTCAATAGCATCGCTTTTCTCACCATCGAGAATTTTTATATGATTATTAAATTTGTTAAGCATCACATCTTCTGCTATCGGTGCTATAAATATCGATGACATGCAGTTTCTAAAATTCATAAGATCTGAAAAAGTATTGGCAAATCTCACCCTGTTAGGAAGCGCTTTTATAGTAAAAGAACGAACATAGATATCTTTACCACCATCAGAAATTACCATATACTTGTTAGGTCCCGGATCAATAGCATCAGGTGTAACAATGTTTCTAATAACTGTACTTTTTTCTTTTCTACCCAAAGTATCGTAATCAATGTTACGCAAATTATCATCACGTATCTTTTCCTGATGTGCAGCATCCATCTGCCTTCTGAGATTTCTCAAGGCATTAGCAACCAGTATTACCATCATTGCTAGAACAATAAGTAATATAAGTGCTTTTAACGCCCCTCTATAAACAACTAATTGTCTTAATGCTTCATATAACTCGGTCATTATTTGCCTCCAAATCGCTCAGACTACTTTTTCTCTCTCTTGCTCCATTTCAACTATAGTGCTGTCAAAAGCCTCTTTAGCAGTTTGTTTTCGTTTAGCAAGTTCTCTTGCGTATTCCTTCATTGTCTCTTCAAATTCAAGATCGCTTCTGCGTTCTCTCTCAAACTCCTCAAAAGACTCTGTAGTGACATATAGCGAATTATAAGTAGAATTCAATAATTTATCTAAAGATATTTCATCACAAGTTACCGGATGGAAATATCTCCTCATAAGATTCACAAGGTCATCTGGTTTAAGCATTTTCCACGTACATCCGCATCCTTCAAGACCACCACCAAGAATATCAGCCTGATTTCGTAATTCCTGCTCTGCCTTGATTGTTATTTCCTCATCAGAAAGTAACTCAATATCATCATCTGCCGAATAGGTGTATGAGAACATAATCTGATTAGCTCTCATCGTATTAAAGCTCGTATCTGAAACCCTATTCATATATGCCATAAGTGCCTTCGACTCTTCAATTTGCCACTTAAGACTTGAAATAGAGCTCACAAGCTTATCTATCCTCTTCATTTCAGCTTCATAGTATTCATCGTTATCAATAAATGCCTTGGCATTATCTAAAGCAATATTCAATTCTTCCTGCTTAGTTAATAACCGCCTCTCTATTTCTTCAGCATTATCACGAACACCCTCGATATTTTTAGATATATCAATTCCCTTAACAGATTGACTCATCTGAATAGGCTGCTCTAACGCATTAAAAAAAGCAATCGCATTAATCATTGTCCGCTGTTTTTCTTCTGCCGACGCAGCAGCATAGTTATATCCCTGTACTTCAATACCGGCCACATAGGTATGATTTCCTAGATGTATCATCCCTATACCTGTCTTCCCACTCAAGATATCTTCAAATTTGCAATATTCCTTTGCATCTACTCTCACAAAATCTTCGTAATTGATATTTTCTTCTTCAGCGGATACTTTTTTTACCTTTAAAAAGTAAAAATACAATCCCCCGCCTATACCCCCTATTGCAACTAAAGTAACTAAGACTATACTCGCGTAAAACCAAATTTCATTGATGATATTCATGGTTCATCCTCCGAATTAAATTTTACATATATGACTTTTCTTGCTAAAAACCTTTTATTTATCAACCGCATAATAAGTGTACTAATTGCATAGCCTCCGCCATACATATATTTGTTATCAGGCATGATAAAAAAGGCATAGAATACCGCTAAAACTAAGATACCTACTGATAAGATAAGAGCAAGCACAAATAACCCCAGACCAGTCAATATAAAAAAGAGAAATGCGCATATTCCCGCAGCAATACCTACTATAAAAAGCTGCTTTTTAGTGAAAAACCTAAACCATTTATCCTCATCTTTTAATTCTCTTGGTACTTCATATACACCATTTACCATTTTTTAATTCTCCATATTTTTAAGCTCAATAGAATATCTTAACTATAACTGTATAGATTACATCCAAAATTAGCGGAAGAAGTGCTATAAAACATATTGTTGATGTAAGATCTACAATATTTGCTTTTGTTTCATATGCAATCCTAGGATGATTAACAATAAGAAGTTTAGCTAAATTTACAAGTATCATTATTGCAATTGAACTAATCGTGGCTACTATTAAAACCTGTGCAATCGAAGGTATCCCTGTATGAACTGCAAATGTAGCCGCATCAAATATATCATCCTCTTTACCAAGAACCCCAAAAGGGGTTTCATATTCAAAAAAAAGTGCCAACCAACTTGATATTAAACAATTCATCTTATACCTTCCTTATTTTTTCTTGATTAAGTAAGTAATTTCTCAATATTTTTGCTATTCTCTCAACAGTCAAATAAAAAACTCAATGCGTATTAAAGAAAACAAGCTCCGCCCAGAGCAATTACCTGCTCTAGGCGAATAACATATACTTAAAACAGATTCTTTCCAAGATTTGCCAATAGACCAATAATAAGGGTAAGTCCAAAGAATAAAACAATCATCGCTGCTTTAAATGCAATTCCAGCCTTAAATTCTGATCTATCCTGAGGTGATCCCATCAAAAATCCCTTAACGAAAGTCCACCCGCCTACAGCCATAAATAAGACAACTGCAACTGTCGTAATTATGCCATTTACGCCATGCCCAATATTCGTAATAGATTGATTAATACCTTCAAACGCTCCTGTATCAGCCGACTGTCCTCCATTTAAGATTCTCTCCACATCCTCTGCAAACATCGCCAAACAACAATTTAATGTTCCAAAATTCATAATCTTTTTCCTCCTGAATAATCGTTCCTTTTTTATATCTTCACCGTGAATGCACATCAAGACTCAAAACTTTATAAATGAACATCCCAGCTAAATATCTTATAGATAATATTTAAAATAGAAGCTACTGACATAACTGCAAACACGATAAGCACAGTTCTTACAATTTTATCTTTACTTTCAGCTCTGTCCTGGGCATCTTCTGTCATATATCCTTTGATAAACACTATTCCTGTGCATATCAAAACAAGAGTTATCACAATCCGAAACACAAGCGAATACACCTCATATCCCATAGTGGATGAAAAGGTATATAACTCGTGAAAAGCAGCCCCTTCACTGCTTGCCCAATCTTGAGTAAAGTAATATCTAAAAAAATTCTTCATACGCACCTCTTATCTGCTATCACATGATGTCTTAATATTGGGGCTCGCGACATTGATAGTTCAAGTACCTAAACGCAATTTTTTAAAAAAATTCTTTTGATACCGATATGCCCTTTCTAATAAGCGCAAAATAAACCTTGTACACATTAGAAAAGGCATGTCAAAAAAGACATGCCTAAATAACAAAACGAATATTACTCAGCGGATTCTTCTACCGTTTCATTCTCCTCATCCTTGGTCTCATCTAGCCGTTGTATTCTCACCTGCAGAATAAACACAAAACTATTAAGATCCGGTTCTTCAATAGTACCATTAAAGAATGCAATATGATTTTCTCCTGCGTACAATACAACATTCCCTTTATTAAGAGAAGACAATGCCGCTTCAACTTTCTTTCCATCAAATGAAACAAACTGCTCTCCTTTGATTTCAGATGTTTTGATAGAAGATTCAATCTTATCTTCTATTCCAGACTTTGCAATAAGTACTTCTCCCTCTTTAATACTAATCTTTATAGGTATGTTATCTTGCCCACTAATTGCATTATTCTTATTAATAAAAGAAATTGCATTTCTAAGCGCTTGTACATCAGTACATACTTTAGCGTTTTGTTCCGACATGAAAGACTGATAGAATTTATCAAATGATACGATTGTAGTCCCCGCCTGTTTTATTGAATACACAAATCTTCCAATAATCACATGCATAAATCGAGCATCAACAAGTACTGTTACCTTCATATCATCTGCCACAAATCTTGCAAGATGCATAACGGCTTCTCTTGGAATTATTACATTGAAACAATCCTTATCTTGTTCGGGATGACTATTACAATAATCGGTAATAGCAGCATCCATAGCATCAATAAGGGCTTGCTTTTTATCATCGGTAGCACTTTTTGTAAAAGAAGCTTTTACCTTTGTACTTCCTACAATATGCGAATCTGTAGAATATGCTTTAATCTCATCTGTCTGTGGCAATAATTTAAGAACAGCATTATGTAATCCTCTAGTATCAACCACTTCATTGCAGAAAGCACATCCTTTATTCAAAAGTGATAAAAGCTCACGTCCTGCTATCTCAAAGCGATAAAAGAATTTCAACGGTTTAATCTCTTCTGGTATCTGACTTTCTATAGGAAGAGATGTCTTAACTTTTCCAAGAATCCCAATCTCTAAGATAGTCCCTGAAAGTTCGATATATACATCTTCATTGAAAGAAAGCACACTTTCTACAACAGAGCACATATTTGCTGCATCTATTGAAGTTACTATCGCTGTACCATCCCAATCTTCAGGTTTCTTCGCAAGAAAATTATAAATTCCCTGTTCAGCATCCGTTGTAATTCTGAGCGAACATAGAACTTTATCTCCTTCATCCTTTGCTCCAAGAGTAAGAACAATCTTAGAAGCAGGTTTCTTTATCTGCGAAGCAACTTTGATTACTGGTGATAACGTACTGTTTTCAATAATATATTTCATATTCGTTTACGTACTGCTTTTCTTTGGGTGTCATACACCAAGCAGCACTTTCCTCCATTCTTAAAATAAAGTAAGGAGCAGAAATAGTTCAACTATCACTTGCTCCTTATTGGTTATCATTTACGCTACAAAAAGATCAAAAATAGAATATTGCCCAGTTAGCGTTTTCTTTGCTTTCTTCCTAATCGGCGTAGTCTTCAACTGCTCTTCAAGAAGTTCACTATTTACACTACTAAATGAAAATGAAAACGCTTCGTCAAAAATTGAATACTGAGTAGCCTTTATATCATCTATCTTTGATTTTTTGTTCTTTTTACAAGATTCATCTGTATTTATCTGAGTTATCTTACTATCTTCAGTATTAACGACAGTAGTGATCTTGGTTACAACTACTGGCTTTTCAGTTTCAAATGAAGCCCTTGCACCATCCATAAGCTCATAAAATGTCTGAGGTGGTATATAATCGCTATACCTTGATTCATTACTATCCTCTGAATTAGATTGATTCATAACATCAAACATATTACAGAGAGACTCTCTATCCATTCCATCATCTTCGTTACTAAGCATCTGTGCAAGCTTTAACCTCGGATCAACTCCCTGGGCCATTGACGCCAAGCCATCCGCCGAAAATTTTCCCTGTATAGCAGACGCTGCAACCTGTTTTTCAGCCATTATTTGTAATGCTGCCTGCTGTCCAGTACCGGATGTTGCCATATAATATGTATGGCACTCCTGCCTCTGGTTAAGCCTATAATGCCTTCTTGAAGCCTGCCACATTACAGCAAGTTCATACGTTAGCTGATAAAAAATAATAGATGGATAGTTATACTCCGCTCCTTGATACTTAAAGCAGAAATCCAGTCCAGTTTCGACTAATTTCATATTACAGATAAATACACGTATTCCTTCAGAAGCTTTTTTTCTAATAAAGGCTTCTCTCTCCGTTGCTTGCGGATACTCAGCACGCATCACAAGTACCTGACCTTTAAGATTACATCTATCTTCGATGATTTTCTGAAGATTCTCTGTAATATTCATCTCTTCTGAACCGGTGTAAGCACAATAGATAAAGCAATTACGATCTTGTCCTATCTCATCATTTACTATTTCCACAAGCTTCTTCTCTTTAGGAAGAAGCTCATCTTCCATATAATTATTATGTGATGGAACATTAGTAATGACTGCATTCTTGAATTTAGGATGCATTATAGGATTAAACCCATATGGCTTATCAGGGTATGCTAAAGCAAACTGTAGCATTGATGAAAGCACTGCCCTTCCACCTTTATCTTTAGCTGCACTCTTCAGACAAGTAACCACGCTGTCATAAGACCTTTTTACTTCCGTGGGACAATCTACAAGAACAACATTTTCTTTTAAAGATGGCAAATATTTTGATAAATCTGATAAATCAAGCATCACCGCCTTATCAAAAAGAAAATCTGTAAATAAAAGCGGACTAATTCCCGGCTTTACTTTTGGAGATTGCCTTAGCCTTCCTCTACTCATAGATTTATATTCTGCGTCGGCTATAGAAGCATCATATATAGTTTCGATGCATCCATACGTGCGAGAAAAACTAATGACATCTTTATACTCATAGCCATGTTTTCTCATCCTCCGCGGATCAAGCATATATAACAGGTAGAACAAGGAATCCGCCTTTCCATTAGTAATCGTTCCAGTAAGACAGAGCGTAAAGTCGCTAACTTTCATCAAAGCATGCGCTGCTACTCCCTGCGCACTACCTCCTGATTCATATTTGTGAGCTTCATCTAAAACGCAGAAATCAAAATAACCTTTAAGGTACTTTTTTATAAACATAGAAGGATTTATCCTTCTCGGTCCATATTCGACAGAAGATTTACGAACATCAAATTCCTCTCGTATTTCTTTTGTTAGATAATCATTCTCATGCCCTTTCAGAACAAAGGCTGTTTTTCTGCCCTTTTTCTGAAAGTTCTTATAATGACTTATCTTGTACCATTTTCTTTTGTTTTCCGCCTCTTCTTTAGATGTGCCTACAGGCTTACAATCAACGCCCCACAAATGCTCACCGCAAAGACTGCAAGTATCATTTACAGACGAATGCACAGCAAAATCAGCAGGAGTAAGAACAATCCTACTCTCATCATCCTTACTTTGATTAACGACACCCGGCTTGATCAAAGGATTTCCACATCTAGGACAGACAAGCCCCGTCACTTTACCATATTCAACTAGATCAATAAACTTAAAATGCCTTCCTCCACACCTTTTACATGATTTGGACTTTGCATCCTTGTATATTATCGCTGCATTTTCACCATCTTCATAACAGTCTCTACAAACAGCGGCTTTAGGAATCATCTTTGCTACAGTTGTTGGAATCGGTGAAATAGCAGAACCAAGCTTAGCAAAATCTTTGGAAATCAGATACCATTCTCTACCTGTTCTTTTCCTTCCTTTAGAACGAAGAGTAAGAAGAGTGTTAATATCCCGTATTACATGGACTTCAGTTCCAGGAATCTCACTTGTGATCTCATCCTTCCACTTTTCAATCAGATGACTGGGCGCCATTAGTACATTTCTATACTTCGGCTGCTCCTCAGACATATAAAGGTCTCTTAAGTTTTTACTTTTATGCTCATCAAGCCATTTCTGATTAAAATACGCATCTACTACAGCAGCTCCCTGAAGAGTTTTACCACATCCCATACCTTCAATCATGAGCCCGTATTGAGAATTTGCTTTTTTTAATGCAATAATCCCGTTAACACAGGCTGCCTGTTGAGGATACAATCTCTTTGTCTTAGCAGCAAACCCATCAAGAGAGCCCTTAAGAGGTGATAATGGCTCAAATGAGTTCTCCAGATTTTTTACTATAGATGAACCATAATTTTTGATATATGAATCAAAGTCATCAAAAACAAGAGGTTCAGACATTTCGTCCGCAATTTTAATTTTTCTTTGCCTAAGTAAATACGACACACTTTCAGCAAGAATCTGCTCCGAAAGATGAACAAAATCAATTATCTCAACCTCATTAACTGGAACATTTCTACCATGTATCCTAAGACCGGGAAGATTTACGCTATCAGCTCCAAGCGCATTCAACTGCCAGCATTTATTATGCATGACGTTGACATTTTTATCTTCAAGGATCTTTTGAAAAAGTATTGGTGTCCATTCCTTCAAAAGAGGCAATCGGTAATTAACCATAAGATAGTTGAATATATCTTCATCTTTTGTCTTTGCCGTCGTTAAAAGATACCTTTTTCCAATATTTTTGTTCAAAACCGTAGTAAGTATAAATCTGTCTCGCCCCATTGATACTCTCTTATAGGCAGCATAGAATTTATTTCCTTTTGTGTTTAATCTCCGATTTCCAAGATTTACTTCATATCCTTCAGAAATAAAACCTACAACTGACTTAGATAGAACCTTTGACCTATCAAAAAAAGTCAACGCAAGAAGTTCCTTACTTCCTTCACTATCAGCATACAATGCATTTATCCCATAAACACTGTTTGTGCCTACAGAAACATCTTTATTAATCAACATCAAACCCTCCTAAAATGCGTCCCATACTGCAGAGGGACGCATAATAATTGTCCGCTGCAGCGGGTTAAAACATTTTAGTAATTATTCAAGCACAGTATGCTTACCGTTAGTCTCAAGTATCTGCATTGAAACCTTAGTTCGAGAAGTCACTACCTCAATCTCTTTATCAGGATTATTAGGATCTGGCTTATAATCTGTCTCTTCGATTACTTCAGCAGTGCCTCGTTGCAAATGAAGATCTTTTCCAAGAGTTCCTGCAAACCCTTGCCCTGCACCAGCAACTCCCATTAGATACAAGCTATCTGGCTTTGGCATAATTGGTGGTCTTCCTAACTCGTTAGAAGTATAGGTTTTCTGTGTTACTTTCCTTGATATCGCCTGGTTATAATCCTCTATATTAGAATTACCTGAAGCAAGAAAAGTCAGCGCCTCAATAGGATCAAAAATTCTTGTAGAAAAAAGAGTGATATCATCAGCTTTTGTTGGCAATACATCAACACTTTTATAAAACACAGTTCCTTCAAAAGTCTTTGGCAATTCACCCATTTCATCTTCCGAATATAATCCCCTCTCTTTGGCAAGTTCATCTGCAAGAGGGATTCCCTTTGCAGGGACTTTCCTTCCTACGTATACAATCTGATGCCATTTCTCATATTCAGAGGTCCAAAACTTCCATACCCCTATCTTCTCATAATGACTCATAAGATATTTCAACGTCTGTGAATCCACAAAATTCCTATAGGGAATAACCCATACAAGAATTCCTCCAGTCTTAAGATAATTGCTGGTAACCTTATTGAGGAATGTATTTTCCAATCTGCCTCTTTTCCCATCTTCAGTATCTTCATCATCCATATATGGTGGATTACCAAAGCAAAAAGAAAAGGCGTTGTTTCGGATATTCACTCCATTGATAAAATCTGCAGACAAAACATCCTCAATATGAGAATCGTTTTTTGTAGTTTTTGCAACATCGTCATTAAGCTCAACACCAAATATCTTCACATTTTTATTGATACTTGCCCTTGTTACAGCTTTTACAGCTGTTCCATCACCTATAGATGGCTCAAGTACACATACCTCTTCATCCGGCCATTTAAATAACTGACCGATTACATCACAATGAGATACATCAGTATAATATGCACCCATTTTCATCTCATTAGCAGTTGACCTACTAAACGAGCTGTTTCGTTCTTGAACTTTAAAATTATTCATAGAACTTCCTCCTTTCATTTTTTTATTAATTTATAAATAAAAAGTTGTGCAATAAAAAAATAGATGCCAAAAGCATCTATTTATAACTGCACAAACTTATTATTTTCCCTCATTTATATGATAATTGCCTTTACACAAGGACTTGAAAACATCTGTAAGAAACTACAGTAATAGAAAGACCATAAAAAATATGAGTTTATTTTACCACAAAACATATACATTTGTAATTAAATTTTGTTTCAGACTTTGCTTAACGGGTGCTAATTCTCCATTTTTGCAGCACCCGTTCTAATTTAACTGGCACCAGCCAACTCCGTGCCATATATTATTTGCACCCCCCGGAGAAGTAATATAGATTGAATTCGATGTTGCCTGCAATATCAATAATCTTGAAACTACAATGGTATCTCCGCCGTCTATATGTCTGCAAAAGTCAACATATCTGTTCAACATTATCGTTGCTCCGCTAACAGAAGGTGTTGTATGAAAGATAGTCCTCCATATGATTCTTTGTGATAACCTATATATGCTCTCTCGCCTCTTTTTGCTCTGCATACGCCATTGAACGCAGATTATATACTACTGAACCAAAAAAACCTCCCAATGCACTAAATACTATTACAAGTACTACTATAAGATTTTTTCTTCTTTTTCCTCGTATATCTTGCATGAAGAAACCACTCACTTCCCGTTTAATATATTCAAATATTTATCAAATGAATCATGTTTAATTAAGTGTAATTGTACGATAAGTCCAATTGTCAATTGTTACGGCTGCTGATATTCTATTGCTGGTTGCTTTAACAATATAGTTATGGTCTCCATTTCCGTCACCATCTGTTTGATACCACTCGCAGTATACGGTGCATCCGCTTAAAGCAATGCTCCCATTCTGTTGCCATGTATGAAGCCTAATCCAATAAAAAGCTCCAGGTGAGACGCTCATAGAAGATGTCCGACCGCAATAACCAATACTTCCTATGGACATTGAAGTACCTTTTCCATCAGCCTTACCCTTGTTATATACATTAGATGCATTAACATAGCGGTAAGTATTATTAACACCAAGATCGATGGTACCACCTGTGGAATTAGCTGCGTATGTATACGTTCCGCTATTTGTATTAGGAACGTTATTTGTATTCACATACCTATATGAATTGGTCGCTCCCATATCCAGAGAAGCACTTCGTGTTGTTGGCGTGTATGTTCCGCTGTTAGTGTTGGCGATGGTAGCAGAATAAACATTTTGCCCGTTCGCGGTGACATTAAACGTCGATTCATTTTGTGAGCCTGCTATTGCTATATCATAGTTCTTTTTGATATCCTGTGTGCCGTAAGCAGCTGAGCCATGTGCAGTCACAGTGTATTTTTTCTTAGTGGCGTCTGCAGTGCCTGTCATCGAACCGATCGCATCCGACACGGCACTGTTTATATCGGACTGCGATTTAAAATCCACAAAAGTATTATTGGCATCATAGTAGCCATACTCTCCGTCTTTTATTCCAAAGGAGAATGGTACCTGTACTCCGGGGGTGATATTCTCTGTCTTTTTCTCAACCGATTCAACTCTTCCTTCGAGCAGTGTTAGAGCTGTTCTTGTTGATGCAAGGTCTCCTGTTATCGTTCCTGATACTGGATTACCTTTATCACCTACAGTACCCTTAAGCTCTTTAAGCAAAGTATCCAGGGTATTTTCCGTAGTCGTCATTTCCTTTATTGATGCTGTTATCTTTGTTATCTGCCCCTGTAAACTCTCAACGTTGTCTGCTGTCCCATTCTTAAACGAATCTATCTCCTGCTTCATATCAGAGATGTTTGCATTGGCAGCGTCGATATCTCCCCAGTTCTTTTCTATGAGCTTATTAGCATCATCTATCTGTGTCTGTAACTGTGAACGCGCCACTACATCTTTCTCGTCTATCTCACTCATCTGTGTCTTTAGGCTTGATAATGATGTGTTCAGCTTCTGGATAG